>Ga0207701_10000237_pt1 | contig 55801 bp, 44 predicted proteins | sample KBSSwiSSwithPhiX_FD_184294 | JGI IMG/M metagenome (GOLD analysis project Ga0207701, IMG submission 184294) | Switchgrass rhizosphere bulk soil microbial communities from Kellogg Biological Station, Michigan, USA, with PhiX - S5 (SPAdes) (version 2) | ecosystem: Environmental > Terrestrial >... | reverse complement strand
CATTGCGTCCGTCTACGACCGGGAACGTCGTCACGCTGAAGATCTGGCCGTCGGCCAGCGTCACCTCGCTCTGGCTCGCGTCGTGTGCCACCGCCCGGGCGATCACACATCCGGCACCTGTGCCGTTGCAGAACCCGACGTCCTGGCAGGTCGCGCCGCGCAGGGCCGTGACATCGCGCGACAGATGGGCGGCCAGTGCCCTGTTTCCGCGGAGCAGAGCGCCAGTGCTGTCGAACACCGCGATCGGGTCGGCAATCGCATCGAAGGTCTGTTCCCAGTCGCGCTTGCCGCGGCGGACGAAATCATGGAGCCGTGCGTTCTGGACCGCGACACCGATCTGTCCGGCGATGACCCCAAGCAGCCGCTGGTCTGCCAGTTCGAACCGACCCGGACTCTCGGCCGCGACCGTCATCGTGCCGAGCAGCTCATCGCCGGCGAGAACCGGGACCGTCAACGTACTCAGCGCGGGAAGTGCCTGACTCTCATTGCTCGGCAGGAGCGTGCGGACGTCCTCGACGATGAGCGGCGTGCGCGTGCGGATCACCCGCTCGCTCGGCGGAAGTCCTTTGTCCTTGAGCCGTGTCCACAGGTCGCGCATCGAAGGCGGTCCGACGAACGCCTTCTCGATGAACAGGCCGTCGGTCTCTTCCCGTAACCGGATCAACCCGCCAAGGACGCCAATCGCGCGCACGGTGCACTGCAGCGCGCCGGCAAGCACGTCTTCCAACTCGAGCGATCTCGCAATACCGTCAGTGATCTGGTTGATGGTCTGCAGTTCCCACAGCAGACGCCGGTTATCAAGGTTCATCTGCCGACGTTCGAGCGCATGCGCGACGGTGACAAACAACTGCTCGATATCAAACGGCTTCTCGACGATCGCGAAGGGAGATAATCCGGACGAATGGATCGCGGACGCAAAGGACCTGTCCGGCGAGAGCACCACGATCTCGGTGTCAGGCGTGTGCGCCTTGATCCGACGGATTACGTCCAGTCCGGACTCGGCGTCAACGCTCAAACTCACGAGCGCCGCATCGAAGACTCCTCTGGCCAGTGCTGCGGTCACGGCGGCGGGCGACGCCGCGTGGTCCACGCGATACCCACGCGCCGTCGCCGCAGCATCAACTCGCGGATCATCGTGGTCGACGATCAGAACCGAGACGGGACGAATAGGCATGGACTCGTTCCCCCGGGCTGCGGGCGCGCGGGCGGTGCGCGCAGACTGCGCGCCTCAACTGGCAAGACTTACGCCGCGGCGCTGACGCTGTGAAGCGGGCGCAGTGTCGTGCAGAAACGGCCATTTCGGGTGACTTCGGGCGCGACCGACGGCAGGCGGCGTGTGCGGTGTTTCGTTCACGGAACATCAGAACGTTTCAACCTTGAAACGTCTGATGTTACGGACTGGGGATCCCGTATTTCTTCATCAACCGCCACATCGTCGTTCGACTGATCTGCAACTCACGGGCGGCGGCGCCAATCTCGCCGGCGTTCTTTGCCAGCGTCGCGACGATCGTTTCTCGATCGGCCCGCTCGCGCGCGGCGGCAACGGTACTCTCACGCGGAGGCGCGGGCTCCGGCTTCGCGACGACCTCCTCCGGCAGATCATCGGCACCGAGCTCCGGACCTCGCGCGATGGCAACCGCGCGCTGAATGAGGTGTTCCAGTTGCCGGACGTTTCCTGGATACGAATACGCGGCCAGCAGCGACCAGGCAGCCTCGCCGCATTGCTCGACACCGCTGGCTGGGCCGTACTTGTTGATGAAGTGGTCGACGAGCAGGCGCAGATCCCCGGGGCGATCGCGCAGCGCCGGCATGTGAATGCGGTGGACGTTCAGCCGGTAATAGAGATCGCTGCGAAAGTTTCCCGCGTCGACCGCCGCTTTGAGATCGACGTTGGTGGCTGCGACGAAGCGCACGTCGACAGTGCGTGGGTCGTTCTCACCAATCCGGCGCACCTCGCCCGCCTCAACCGCGCGAAGCAGCTTCGCCTGCAACGTGGTCGACATCGTTCCGACTTCATCGAGAAAGAGCGTGCCGCCCGACGCGTGTTCGATGAGCCCGGCGCGCGCCCCTTCGGCGCCGGTGAAGGCCCCTTTGCCGTGGCCAAACAATTCGTTCTCGAGCAGCGACTCGGTCAGCGCCGCGCAGTTGAACGCCACGAACGGTCCGCCGGCGCGCGAACTGGCCGCATGGATCGCGCGGGCAGCGAGTTCTTTTCCAGTTCCAGTCTCGCCAGTGATGAGCACCGTTCCCACGGCAGGCGCCGCGCGACGGATCAGCGCTTTGACCTGCTGCATCGGCGCACTCTCGCCAATGAGATTGTCCAGCGGCTCGCCGGCGCGAATGTGCCGCTCGAGTAGATCGACCTGGCGAGCCAATTGACGGCGATCCGCCGCCGCCCGCACACGCATCAACAACTCGTCTCGAAAAAACGGCTTCTGCACGAAGTCGACGGCGCCGAGTTGCATCGCTTCGACTGCGGTGTCGATCGTGCCGAAGCCGGTCATGATCATGAACACCGAGTCGACGCGGTTTTCGCGCAGCTTGCGCAACACGTCGATGCCCGAAAGGCCGGGCATGCGCATGTCGGAGAGAATGACGTCGAACGCGCCGCCTCGCGCGAGCGCGAACCCTTCTTCGCCGCTGCCGACGGAACGGACGGTATATCCAGCCGAACGCAACATTCGTTCGATGCTCTCGCGCACCGCCGCGTCGTCGTCAATGATCAGGATCCGCGCCATCGTGTAAGGTATCGGCAGATGGGTCTTGCGCGCTAAGTTTATTACGTCGTGACACCGATAAATTCGTTAATGCCTCGCGGCCCTTTGCTTGTCGCCATTGCTGTGCTTTCCGCAAGCTGTTCGGCCCCCGCCACGCGCGCGACCCTGCCATCGGCGCGAGCACCCGAGCCGGCGGCGATCCGCGTCGGTGTCAAAGAAGGCAATCGGATCACGATTCGCAAAGTGCCGTTCGAGAACTACGTCCAGGCCACGATCTTGTCGGAGTTCGCGCCGCCCAGCGGCGATCCGGACATGGTTGAACGGATGTTCGAGGTGCAAGCGGTTATTGGACGCACGTACGCGCTCGCTCATCTCAACCGGCATGGGTCTGACGGCTTCGACGTCTGCGCGACGACTCACTGTCAACTGTTCGAGCCGTCGCGTTTGACGACGTCGAGGTGGGCGGCGCAGTCGGCAGAGGCCGTGCGACGAACCACCGCCACTGTGTTGTGGTTTCGGGATGGTCCGGCGGAAGCCCTCTTTCACGCAGACTGCGGTGGCCGGACGAGCCGCGCCGACCAAGTGTGGACCGGCACCGGGCAACCCTACCTGGTTTCGATCGACGATGATGGGCCGGCGGCGAACGCGCATGCCACGTGGCGATACGAACCGACCGAGGCGGCAATGATCGCCGCCCTGAATAAAGATGCGCGGACGAGAGTCGGCGCTGCACTTCGCGGCATTCAAGTGCTCGAGCGCGACGCGGCAGGCCGCGCCGAGCGAATTGCCATTCACGGTTCTCAGGAGCGGATCGTCCGCGGCGAAGAATTTCGTGACGCGGTGGCGCAGAGTTTTGGGAGCCGCGCAATAAAGAGTACCTGGTTCGAGATTCGGCGCAGCGGCTCGACCTATGTTTTCGACGGCCGTGGCTTCGGTCACGGAGTGGGACTCTGCCAGGCTGGCGCGCTCGCACGCATTCGCTCCGGGGCCAAGTTGCCTGCCGTGCTTCAGCAGTATTTCCCGGGAACGCGCCTCATAACACTTCGCACAAACAAATGAACCTCCGCCGGAAGGCGGCAAGCTCCTCGCTTCGATATAATAGGGTTGGTTTTCCGCGCGTTTTCAGGCCGTTCCTGCGACGCCAGTAAACGTTGCGGCGATCGAGGCGTATTCCATGACAGGAGCTCAGGCGGCGGGCTTTTCGGGCCGCGAAGCAGATAGTAGTGCTGCCTCGGCGGTAAAAGCCCTCCAGGCCGAGGGACGGCACGCCGAAGCGCGCGAACGCTACGCCGAGTTGGTGGGCAGGCACCAGCGGCGTGCGTCGCGCATCGCGTTTCATTACATGCGCGATGTCGCTGAGGCCGACGAAGCCGTGCAGGATGCCTTCGTCAAGGCATACTCGCATCTCTCATCCTTCCGCGAAGAGCTCCCGTTCGAAGTCTGGTTCACACGGATCCTGATCAACGGGTGCCTGGACCGCATCAAGGCGCGTACTCGGCGCGAACGGTGGATCGCGCCAATGCCGGACGGCCCCGCAGGAGAACGCGATTTCGCCGAGCGGGTCGCCGGCAACGATCCATCTCCTGAGGATCAGTTACTCGCGCGCGAGCGCCGTGAACGGCTCGCCCGGGCGCTGGCCAGGCTCCCGGAACGGCAGCGGTCGGTGTTCATGTTGAGCCATTACGAGGGATGCACGTCGCGCGAAGTGAGCGTGGTGACCGGCTTGAACGAGTCCACGGTTCGCGTGCACCTCTTTCGAGCGATTCGCAAGTTACGGACGTTACTCGGGGAAGGTCACGCGGCCGAAACGAAGGTGGAGAAACGCCGTGTCCATTCTTAATCGATTGAGACTCACTGCACACCTGGACGACGCCGGGCTGACGGCGATCTGGACCGATGCCGCGGCAACCGGCGTACGGCCGCCGCACGCGCATCTGGAGAGCTGCCCGGTATGCCGAGGACGATTCGCCGAGTTGGCCTCGTGGATGGAAACTCTTCGGCTCGACGCGACCACTGAGGCCGACGAGAGCTTTCCTCCCGAGCGGCTGGCGATACAGCACGCGCAGATTTTCCGGCGCCTCGAGGCAGCCGAGCGTCCGGCGCGCGTCATCGCATTTCCTCGATTTGCCCAGCCGTTGACCTCCAGAACGTCGCACGCGTCACGGTGGATCGCCGCGGCAGCTGCGGCAGGACTGATTGTCGGAGTTGGGGTCGGTCAGTTGATGGATCTTCGTCATTCGTTGTCGCGAGCCACAGTCGAATCGCGCGGTACACCGACCACAATGGCGGCGCAAAGACTGGATCCACGCCTGTCGCCCGTCAACGTCACGCGCGACGAGGCATTCCTGTCTGAACTTGACGCCTCGCTTTCGCGCGCGGCCGTTCCCGAGCTTCGCGCGCTGGACGCCTTCACGCCGCGTGCGAGCGACCTGTCCAGGTAAGAGCCGGTGAGCTCTTCCCAGCCCTTGATTTTTCGCAAGGGCCTCGACATGAAAGATGCCGTCGCGGGAGAACTTGCCGCGGCGTACGACAGCGCGCTCGTCGATCGGGTGCGCGCCAACGACTTCAAGTACTCCAGCGGCCGGCTTCTGGTTCATCTCGCTCACGAATTCGGCTTCTGTTACGGCGTCGATCGCGCGGTCGACTATGCCTACCAGGCTCGGCGACGCTTTCCCGGCCGGAACGTTTTCCTGACCGGCGAAATCATTCACAACCCGCACGTCAACGACAGGCTTCGGAGTGAAGGCATCCGCTTTCTCTCCGATCCGGGCGAGGCCCCCGATCGTCTCGGACCCGACGACGTGGTCATCCTTCCGGCGTTCGGGGTAACTGTCGCGGAGATGGCGCACTTGTCGGCGCAGGGATGCACGCTGGTCGACACGACCTGCGGCTCCGTGTTGAATGTGTGGAAGAACGTCGTTCGTTACGCGCGCGACGGTTTCACCTCAATCATCCATGGCAAGGTCAAACACGAAGAGACTCGCGCGACGGCGTCGCAGGCGTTGAAGTATCCGGACGGCCGTTATCTCATCGTGCTCGATCGCGACGAAACGAGGATCGTCTGCGACTACATTCGTCACGGCGGCAATCGTGAAGAGTTTTTGAAGCGGTTCGACGGCGCGCTATCACCCGGCTTCGATCCCGACGTCGATCTGCAACGCGTCGGCTGCGCCAATCAAACCACGATGCTGATGTCTGAATCGCTCGAAATTGGCGAAATGTTCCGGGCGGCGATGCGCGATCGATATGGAGACGACGACCTGGCGGCGCGCTTTCGCGCGTTCGACACTATCTGCAGTGCCACGCAGGAACGACAGGATGCCGTCATTGCGCTGCTCGAGCAGGAACGGCTCGATCTGATGCTTGTCGTTGGCGGCTATAACAGCAGCAACACGTGCAACCTGGCGAGAATTTGCGCCGCGAAGGTTCCCACCTATCACATCGCTGACCCGGCCTGCATGCTGTCGGCAGAAGAAATCCGGCATCGGCCCGTCGGCGCCCCCTCCACCACGACCGGCGTAGAGGCAGTTGCCCGCGGATGGCTGGCCGACTCAGGGTCGGTCACGGTAGGGTTAACGGCTGGGGCGTCGACGCCGAACAATATTGTTGGAGAGGTGATTCGGAAGTTGGAACGATTCTGCGAATAAAGCGTTTATCTTTCAATCCGAGAGAGTTCCGGCCCGGTTGATTCCTGAAAGACAACCTTGATCTTGTGCCCACGCTGCCGCGTGAGGAACCGGTAGAGATCGCTGCCAGGTTTCACCATCACGGCGGCATGGTCGCCGAGGGAGAAATAGCCTTCTTCCTGCTCGTGATCCGCTGAAGAGACCTGCACTGTGAGGGAGGTTTCGTCGCGGTCGAATGCACGGCCGACACTGAAACCGAGAAGAAGTAACGCCACTGTCCACCACGCCAACATCGCCATCCGCACGCCGTTTGTCTCCCGTCCGCAGGCCTTCCGGCTACGTGGCGATCGTGCAAGGACGCGGCCATCGCAGATCTCTCAGCGAATCAGTGATTTAAGTATGACAAACGAGCCACACCGGGTATCGTCGTTCACAATGGAGGGTAAACGGCATGCCTCCCTGGGTCGTAATAAGACGCGTAACCCATCCCGGGAGAAAGTCCGAAGTATGGCAAGCCGAACAGCTTGGTTTTTTGCGGCCGCGCTGGTATGCGCGAACCCGCTGTCTGCCGCCGTGCTGTGCGACCAGAGCGCACCGCCCAAACCCGACCAGCAGGGGGTGAGCCGTGGCGATGGCCGCGGTTCCGACGGGCGCGCTGATGGACGAGGTAAGGACGAACACCGCCTCCCGTGGTGGAAAGCGCCCGATACGCGAGCGGAACTCGGAATCTCAGAGAAGCAGTCGAAAGAAATCGACGACATTTTTCAGGAAACCGTCCCGGGACTCCGCGCCGCCAAGGAAGAACTGGACAAACTGGACGACGCGGTCGCGAAGTTGATCAAGGAAGGCACTGCCGACAACGCGGTCGTCGCGCGCAAAGTCGGAGAGGCCGAACAGGCGCGGGCCAATCTGACGACCAAGCGGACCGTCATGTTGTACCGTATGCACCGCCTGTTGACCCCCGAACAGCGTGTCAAGCTGGACGCGATGTTCGCGAGGCGCGAGGCCGACCGTCGCAAGAATGATCCCAACGGCCGCCGATAGGCGGCCATCTCGCTAGCTCGCACACAACTCTGGAGGCTTTAGTCGTGAGTAAGACCGTTCGTTTGCTGGCAGCCGCCGGCTTCATTTTCGCGTCCACATTTCCCGCCGCCGCGCAGGAACCCAGTCTCGAACACGTTCGAGCGCTGATGGCACAAGCGCAGTCGCAGGGGCAGGTTCAACAACCCGCGACCCAGTCCAAGCTCGCGCCGGTGCCCCAGACCAGCGCGCCGTTCCGGACGCCCGGTACGGTGGTCGACGTCGGCATCGAAGACGCGGTACAGAAGGCGATGGACAAAAACATCGACATCGCCGTCGCGCGGATCACACCGCGTCTGACCGACTTCTCGATCGCCGGGCTCGAGGCCAATTACCGGCTGAACCTGACGTCGGCGGTGAACAACACGCGCCAGACCACCCTCCCCACTCAGACGATTCAGGGCATAAGCACGCCGACGACGAGCATGCGCGAAGGGTGGTCCGCCGGTATCGCGCAGAATCTGTGGAAGGGGGGCGGCAGCTATACGCTCAACTGGACCAACAGCCGGTTGAACAGTCCGAGCACGGTCAACATCCGCAACCCGCAATTCCAGTCGGGGCTGAGCTTCAACCTCGTTCAGCCGCTTCTGCGCGGGTTCAAGATCGACGCGACGCGCGCGTCGCTGCAGACCAGCCGTCTCTCGCAGAACAATGACGAGATCACCCTGACGGCGACGTCGGCAACAACCGCCGCGAACGTCCGCAATGCCTACTGGGATCTGGTGTACGCGCTCGGCGCCGTCGAGGCCGCGCAAAACTCGCTCGATCTCGCCAACCGCCTGGTGCAGGACAACCAGAGCCGCGTTGAAATCGGTACACTGGCACCCATCGACGTCGTCTCGGCGCAGGCCGAAGCGGCCTCGCGTCGCAACACGCTCGTGCAGTCGCAGGCGACAGTCCGTACCGCGGAACTCGTGCTCAAACGGCTCATCGTCAGCGGCACCGAGGATCCGCTGTGGACGGCTTCGATCAACCCGGTCGATCGTCCGTCGACCGCCCCCGAAGCGATCAATATCGAAGCAGCGGTCGTGCGAGCGCTCGCGGATCGCACCGACCTGCAGCAGTCGAAGAACAACCTCAAGATCAGCGACATCAACCTGCGCAACCAGGTTGACGCGACGCGCCCGCAGCTGAACCTCACCGGCGCATACGGACTGAACGGCCTGGGCGGCAACATCTTCACAACGTCGCGCATCACTGATCCCATCACCGGTATTCAGACGACGAGCGCCACGTTGCTGCAACGCTCGGGCTATTTCGACTCCCTGCGAAATATCGGCGGGCTGGATGCGCCGACCTGGACGCTTGGCCTGACGTTCGCGTATCCACTGGGTGCGAGCGCGCAGGAAGCGACGGTCGCGCGCTCCAAGCTGTCGCTGCAGCAGACGGAAGTGAACCTGAAGGCGCTCGAACTCCAGATTGCGACCGACGTCATGAACGCCGGCCTCACCGTGCAGAGCACGCTCGAGAGCGTCGGCGCCACGGTTGCCGCGCGCGAGCTCGCGTTGAAACGGCTTGAAGCGGCCCAGAGCAAGGCCGATGTCGGCATGGCGACCAACTATGAAGTCGTGCAGGCCCAGCGCGACTTTGCCGATGCGCGGAACGCGGAACTGCGCGCCATCTTGAATTACCGCAAGGCGATCGTGAACTTTGAAACCGTGCAGCGCGTCGGCACGCGCGGTGTTGGCGCCGCGGTCACTGGCGGTGGCGGCGGTGGTGCAACAGCCGCCGGCGGAGGCGGACAGTAATCTGGCGGCTGGCGGCTGGCGCTGAACCGGCTCGGCGACCGAGCGCGCGAGTGAGCCCACGCGAACGGAGCGAGCCGGCGAAGCGGCTCGCGAGAGAGCGTGTCGGGAGTCCGAGGGGCGCAGCCCCTCGGAGTAAAAGTGATCAGGGATTCGCACATGCGTAAGACACTCATCGGCATTGTCGTGGCGGTCATCGCGGTGGCCGCGTTCATGGCGTTCACCCGCGGCGGAGACACTCCAACCGACGCGGCGAGCCCGGCGGTCGCCGCCGGTGGCGGCCGTCAAGGTGGCCGCGGTGCCGGACGTCCGCCGATGCCGGTCGAATTCGCCACGGCGAAGCGCTCAGCGCTCTCTGAACGTGTCCTCATCGTCGGCAACCTGATTGGTGCCGCGACCGTGCAGGCGGTCCCGAAGATTAACGGCCGCCTGCAGAGCGTCGACGTGCAACTGGGCGATCAGGTGCGTCGCGGTGCGCTGATTGCCAAGGTCGAGGATCGAGAAATCCAGGAGCAAGTGCGTCAGGCGGAGGCGGCATATCGAGTCGGCGAAGCGACGATCCGCCAGCGCGAAGCGGACTTGAAGCTTGCGGAAACAAATCTTCAGCGGAACAAGAGCCTGCTCGATCGGCAGCTGCTCCCGAAGCAGTCGTACGACGACACCGACGCGCGCTATCAGGCAGCGGACGCACAACTGGATCTGGCAAAGGCCCAGTTCGAGCAGTCGAAAGCACGGCTCGAAGAACTGAAGATCAATCTGGCGAACACGACGATCACGTCGCCGGTCGATGGCTTCGTGGCGAAGCGGTTTCTCGATCCGGGCGCAACCGTCAGTCCGAACGTCCCGGTTGCGTCGCTCGTCGACATCCGGACCGTGCGAATGGTGGCCAATCTCGTGGAGAAAGACATGAAGCGCGTCTCCGTGGGCACGCACGCGGACATCGATGTCGATGCGTTCCCGGGAGAAACATTTAACGGCCGCGTCCGTCGTGTGGCTCCGGTGTTCGACCCGTCAACACGGACCGCCGAGATGGAGATCGAGGTGCCGAATCCAGGTTTCAGACTGAAGCCCGGAATGTATGCACGCGTGCAACTCACCGTCGCGTCGAAGAGTGACGCGGTCAGTGTTCCCAGCAACGCGATCGTCCGGCTCGATGGAAAACCCGGTGTGTTCACCGTGCAGGGGCGCAGTGGCGGCGCGAACGGGAACGGTCAGCGTTCGGCCGTTAATGACGCCAAGCCGGCAGCCGACGCGAAGAGCGTCGGCAGCAGCGGTGCGGGTGAAGGCGGCGAGAAGACCATGACGGCGAAGTTCGTGCCGGTGGAAATGGGGATTCGCGACGGCGATGCGGTCGAGATCGTCGCTGGTGTTCGCGACGGCATGCGCGTCATCACGACCGGCGCCGGCGCTTTGAAAGACGGCGATCGCGTGGTTGCGAGCACAAGTTCCGAGAACGGTCGGCCGACCGCGCCGGCGACGACTGACAGCGGCCCACAGAAAGGGACACGGCAGTGAGCATCCCGCGTCTCGCCATCCATCGCCCGGTGACGATGTTCATGCTCTCGGGCGTGATCATCCTGCTGGGCACGATCTCTCTGCTGCGTCTCCCCGTCGACTTGATGCCAGATGTGACGTTCCCGAGCATCACGGTTCGTGTCGGCTACGCCGGCGTCGGCCCGCTCGAGATGGAAGAGCTCGTCACGCGCCCGATCGAGCAAGCGATGAGCGCTGTCGCCGGTCTCGAACGGCTGGAATCGACGTCACAGGAAGGTTCGAGCCGTGTCACGTTGAATTTCGCGTGGGGCACCGACCTGAACGAAGCCGCCGACGACGTGCGTAATCGCCTCGATCGGGTCCGCGGCCGACTGCCGGAAGAGGCGGACGCGCCGGTGATGTTCAAGTTCGATGCGAATGCCCAGCCAATCATGGGCGTCGGCGTCGAAGGGGATTTCGATCGCGTCACGCTGCGCGAGATGGCCGAGCACGATCTGTCGCCGCGGCTCGAGCGCGTGCCTGGCGTCGCCTCGGTCAGCGTCGAAGGTGGCCTCCGCCGCCAGATCCACGTCGAACTTTCCAAGGAAAAAGTCCGCGCGCTCGACCTGCCGGTCGATCGCATCATCAATCTCCTCCGCACCGAGAATCAGAACGTTCCGGTCGGCGAGATTGACGAGGGGGACACGACCTACCTCGTCCGGAGCCAGGGACAGTTCGAGAATCTCGATCAGATTCGCGACATGGTGGTGATGACCCGGCAGGGCGTGCCGGTCTATCTCCGCGACATCGCCGAGGTCAAGGACTCGACCGAGGATCTTCGCTCCTTTACCCGCATCAACGGCAAGCCGGGTGTCCGTCTGCGCGTCACGAAGCAGTCCGGCCAGAACACGGTCGAGATCGCCGATGCGGTGCACGCGGAAGTCGCGCGGATCAATCGGGAAATTCCGACGCTGCGTCTCGCCGTGCTCGACGACAGTTCGATCTTCATCAAGCGGTCGATCTCGGCGGTGAAGGAAGCGGCGGTGGTCGGCGCGATTCTGGTCGTCGCGATCATTTTTCTGTTCCTGCGGAACCTGCGCTCGACAGTGATCATTTGCACCTCGATTCCGATCTCGATCATCGGCACGTTCGCGCTGCTCTACTTCGCCGGTTACACGCTCAATACCATGACGTTCGGCGGCCTCGCGCTCGGCATCGGCATGATTGTCGATGCGTCGATCGTCGTGCTCGAAAACACGTTCCGGCACATGGAGCACGGCAAAGATCGGATGCAGGCCGCGATCGACGGCAGCGAAGAAGTGTGGTCGGCGATTCTCGCATCGACGCTCACCCATATCGCCGTGTTCGTGCCGCTGCTCTTCCTCACCGGCGTCTCGAGCATCCTGTTCAAACAGCTCTCGATCGTCGTCATGTTCTCGCTCACGATGTCGCTGTTCGTCGCGGTCACGATTGTGCCGGTGCTGTGCTCGCGGCTCCTGAAGCTGCCGCCGCCGGTCGAGCAGCGCACCGGACTCGGCGGCCGCCTGTATACCTGGAGTGAGAAGGTTCTCAACGACATGGACGACGGCTACAGCCGTCTGATCTCGCGCGCGCTGCATCATCGACCGACGGTCATCGGCGTCGGCGTCTCGCTCGTGGTTGTCGCGTTTTTGATCCTGCCGACGATTGGGTTCGAGCTCATGCCGGCGACCGACGAAGGTGAAGTGCAGGTCACGGCCGAACTCCCGGTTGGCACGCGCATCGAGCGGGCGCAGGAAGTCGCGGCGCGCCTCGAATCGCTTCTGCCTGAGTACGTCAAGGAGTCGGACACCATCATCACGCAGGCAGGCGGGGGCGGCGGCTTCGGTGGCGGTGGCGGCGGTAACCGGACACAGGCGACGATTCGACTCGTGTCGAAAACCGAGCGCACCCGATCAAGCGAAGAGATCGCGAGAGCGCTGAACCGCCAGCTGGCTGGAGTGATCCCGGGAGTCATCATCACGACACGCGCGTCGGGAGGCAACCAGCAGATGACTCGTCTGTTGAGTGGCGGTGGCGGCGACAGCCGAATCGCACTCGAGATCCGCGGCGACGACCTCGCCGAGGCACAGCGTCTCGCCGTGGCGGCCAAGGGGATCATGGACCGCGTTCCGGAAGTCCGTAACGCCCGCGTCGGCCGCGACGACGGCCGACCCGAGCTGGCCTTGCAGATCGATCGACCGAAGGCGGCACTGCTTGGATTGTCCGTGAACAGCGTTGCCAGCAACATCCGCACGAGCGTCGGCGGGACGCAGGCGGCGTTCTTCCGTCAGGGCGGAAACGAGTATCCGATCGTCGTCCGGCTACGCGAAGAGGATCGCCAGCGGGTCGAAGATATCAACGACATTCTCGTCAACACGCCGCAAGGTCAAGTCGTGCAAGCGAAAAACCTGCTGGCATTGCGCAATCAGTCCGGCCCGACCGAGATTCAGCGCAAGAACCAGGAACGCATACTTCGCGTCTCGTCGGAGCCGGAAGTGACGCTCAGCGACGCGATTGCCGCGGTCAACGCGAAACTTCCCGAGTTGCGCCCCGGGCCGGAATTCTCGGTGGGTTTTGGCGCAGAAGTCGAACAGCAGGCGCAGGCGTTCAAGCAGCTTCAGGGCGTGCTGATCCTGGCGATCCTGCTCGTCTATGCGGTCATGGCCTCGCAGTACGAATCGCTGCGCGACCCGTTCATCATCATGTTCTCGGTCCCGCTCGGCGCGATCGGCGTCGTGGCGGCGCTCAAGCTGACCGGCACCACGTTCAGCCTTCAGGCGTACATCGGCGTCATCATGCTGGCGGGTATCGTCGTCAGCAACGCCATCCTGCTCGTTGACTACACGAATGTCCTGCGGCGACGCGATTCCATTCCGTTGCGCCAAGCGGTTGAAACCGCCGGACGGACTCGACTGCGTCCGATTCTGATGACCACACTGGCGACGATCCTCGGTCTCGTGCCGATGTCGCTCGGAATCGGCGAAGGTGCCGAGCTTCAGGCACCGCTCGCGCGCGTCGTCATCGGCGGGCTGGCGGCTTCAACACTGATTACGCTGGTATTCGTGCCGACGGTGTACACCCTCTTCGAAGAAGGCTGGAAAGGACTGCGCTCCGGGCTGCCCAAGCACTCGTAGCGATAAGGCGCACACATGAAAAAACTCATACTTATCGTCTTCCTCCTTGCGGTCGCTGGTAGTGCCGGAGGCTGGTACTACATGCGCAAGAACACCAAGGAACCCGAGGTGCGCACGGCGCAGATCACCCGCGGCGACGTCGTCCAGGCGGTGCAGGCCACGGGCACACTCGAGGCGGTAACCACCGTAGAAGTGGGGTCGCAGGTCAGCGGCATCGTTGAGGAGCTGTACGCCGACTTCAACGACATCGTGAAAAAGGGAAAAGTCATCGCGCGGCTCGATCCGACGATCCTCGACACACAGATCGAACAGCAGAAGGCGAACGTGGCGCGCTCCGAAGCGGACCTCGATCGCCTGAAGGTGACGCTGGTCGATGCGCAGCAGAAGCTCGATCGCGCCAAGGCGCTGTCGGAGAAGAACCTGCTGCCGCGCAGCGAACTCGACACCGCGCAAACAACCGTGAACTCGACGCAGGCGCAGATCAAGTCTTCGGAAGCTGCATTGGTGCAGGCGAAGTCGCAGCTGAACACGGCAGTCGTCAACCGGGAGCATACGGTCATCACGGCACCGATTGACGGCATCATCATTCAACGTGCGGTCGAGCCTGGCCAGACGGTGAACGCCGGGATGTCGGCCCCGAAACTGTTCGTCATCGCGGCGGACCTGACAAAGATGCAGGTCAACGCGAACATCGACGAAGCGGACGTGGGCACGATGCGTCCCGGACAACACGTCACGTTCCGCGTTGATGCGTTTCCGACCGACATATTCACCGGAACCGTCCAGCAGGTACGCCTGCAACCCACGACGGTGCAGAACGTCGTGACCTATCAGACCGTCATTGAGGTTCCCAATCAGCAGTACAAGCTGAAGCCTGGTATGACGGCGAACGTGACGATTGAGATCGCTCGCAAGTCGAACGTGCTTCGTCTACCGTCTGCGGCTACCCGGTTCCGGCCGACCACCGAAGTCTTCGCGGCCCTCAAGCAGGAGCCTCCACCTGACTTCGGACGCGGTGGTTTCGGCGGACGTGGCCGGAACGCGGGTGGCACGGGCGGCGGCGGGCCTGCGGGCGCAACCGGTAATGGACAGCCGCCGGCGGGTGCGGCTCCAACTACGGGTGGAGCGCCGGCGGCCGCGAACGGCGGAACACCGGGCACTGCTCCATCGCAGACGGTGAACGTCCCTGCGGGTGCGCAGAGTCAGCGTCAGGGTCAAGGCCAGGGTCAACGTCAGCGTGACGCGTCATCGAACGAAGCTCGCGGCGGCGGCGATCGAGTGGCCGGCGGCCCACCGCAAGTGCCAGGCGGTGATCCAAACGGCGGCGGACGCGGTGGTTTCGGTGGCGGCGGTCGCGGCGGGTTCGATCCGAACATGACGCCGGAAGAGCGTCGCAAGCGGATGGAAGAACGGATGGCGTCGATGACGCCAGAGGAGCGTGCCGCGTTCCAGGAGCGCATGGCACAGCGTCAAGCTCAAGGCGGCGGTCGCGGTGGATTCGGCGGCGACGGCCAGGGCGGTGGACGCGGAAGCTTTAACGGGCAAGGCGGCCCGGGCGGTCGCGATGGATCCAACGGCGGTCAGGGTGTCGGTTCGCGGCAAGGCGGCACTCAGCAGGCGAATGCTCAGAGCCCGAGCCCAAATGCTAGCCGGGCTGGACGCGTGGCGAGCACGCCAGCCATGTCTGGCACCGCAACGACGATCGATTCGCTCTTCGGCGCCCTGCCCGCCGTTGAGACGCGCGGCGCAGCGTGGGTCTACGAGAACAAGCAGTTGAAGCAGATCAGGCTGCGGCTCGGCGTCTCCGACGGAACGAACACCGAAATCATCGATGCCACTCCTGAAATCAAGGAAGGATCCGAGGTCGTCACCAACGTGATCATCGATACCGGCACGACGACACCGGGCGGTAATAACGCAAACAACCCGCTGATGGGCCCGCAGCGCGGACGCGGCGGTCCTGGCGGCTTCGGCGGACCCGGCGGCGGCGGCGGTGGTGGTAATCGAGGCGGCCGGTAATGCCTGTCATTTCGATCAGAGACCTCGTTAAGACGTACCACGTTGGCGAGGTCACCGTACGAGCGCTCCGCGGCGCGGATCTGGACGTCGAGGCCGGCGAATTCGTCGCCGTGACCGGTCCGTCGGGATCGGGCAAATCGACCTTGATGCACATCCTCGGGTGCCTGGATCGTCCGACCAGCGGCTCGTATGTGCTCGACGGCAAAGATGTGTCGCGGATGTCGAAGGATGACCTGGCGCTGATCAGAAATCGCAAGATCGGGTTCGTGTTCCAGGGCTTCAATCTTCTCTCGCGAACCACGGCGCTCGACAACGTCGAACTGCCGATGCTCTACAACGGCAGTGAAAAGCTCAAGACAGCTGAACGGCATGAACGCGCCATGGAAGCGCTCCGCGCGGTCGGTCTCGGCGAACGCTTCCATCACTTTCCGAATCAGCTGTCGGGCGGACAGCAGCAGCGTGTCGCGATCGCGCGCGCCCTGGTGACACGGCCGACGATCCTGCTTGCAGACGAGCCGACCGGAAACCTCGACACGCGCACGTCGATCGAGGTCATGGACATCTTCCAGCGCTTGAATGTGGAACGCGGGATCACGGTGCTGCTCATCACCCACGAAATGGATATTGCAGAGTACGGCACGCGGCTGGTTCGCTTCCGCGACGGGAAAATCCAGGTCGACCAGAAAATCGCCAATCGGCGCAATGCGGCCAAGGAACTCGCGGCGCTTCCGCCACCGGAACCGGAGATCCCGCACATCCCGTCCGACGAGAAGCCGGCCGAGCACATCGGCGGCGTGGTGTAGGAGAACTGATGTCGATTTTCATGACGTTGCTGATCGCGCTGAAGGCGCTCAATCGCAACAAAATGCGGACGATGCTCACGATGCTGGGCATGATCATTGGCGTCGGCGCCGTCATCACGATGGTCGCGCTCGGCAAAGGCGCGCAATCGACGATCGAGGAACAAGTCAAAGCGGCAGGCACCAACCTGATCACGATCAACGCCGGCAACTTCACGCAGGGCGGCGTCCGTCAGGGTGGCGGCATGTCGACAACGCTGACACCCGAAGACGCGCAGGCGCTTCGCTCGTTGTCGGGAGTTCAGTATCTCGCCCCAGGCGTCAACTCGCGGGCGCAGGTGATCGCCGGCAACCAGAACTGGTCGACACAGATCCAGGGAACCGATATCGAACTGCCGCTGATTCGTAACTGGCCAACCAAGTTCGGCAGCTTCTTCACCGCACAGGATGTATCGACGGCGCAGAAAGTGGCGGTCCTTGGCCAGACCGTCTCCGACAACCTTTTTGGTCCTGATGTCGATCCGACCGGACAGATCATTCGCGTCAAGAACCAGCCGTTCAAAGTCCTCGGCGTGATGGCGCCGAAGGGCTCCACCGGGTTCGGCCAGGATCAGGACGACGCGATCTATGCCCCGTATACCACCGTGCAGAAGAAGCTGCAGGGCATACAGCACATCAACAATATTCAGGTGTCGGCGGCGACGGCCGAAACGGCGCCGGTGTCGGCGGAGATCACTGAACTGCTCCGCGCACGTCACAAGTTGATGGGCAACGATCCGGACGACTTCATGGTGCGCACACAGGAAGAAATGGCGAGCGTGCGGACCGAAACGACCAAGACGATGACCACGCTGCTGGCGGCGATTGCCGGCGTGTCGCTGCTCGTCGGCGGCATCGGGATCATGAACATCATGCTGGTATCGGTGACCGAACGGACACGGGAGATCGGACTTCGAATGGCGATCGGCGCGAGAGGCCGGGACGTGCTCATGCAGTTTCTCGTCGAAGCGGTCGTCCTCAGCCTGTTTGGCGGTCTCCTCGGAATTGGCATGGGCTTTGGACTCTCGGCCGCCGCGGAAAGATTCCTGCAGTGGCCAACGGCGATTCCCCCGAACGCCATCGCCATGGCGTTTGGATTTGCCGCGGGTACTGGAGTATTTTTCGGGTTCTATCCTGCGAGGAAAGCTGCTGGGCTTGATCCCATTGAAGCGCTTCGATTCGAATAGAACCGCGGACCAACACGGAATAACACGGACCAAACCACACGGACTGTAGGAAAGCACATCACTCGCGCCAGGCGATGCCAGCGTACTCGCGGCGGGAATCCTCGGGAGAAATACCAACACTCGGGTTAGTCGTATTTGTCAGTGTCTTATTTCAAAGGAGCAGGGCATGAAACGGGCAAGAGTCGGATTGGTTGCTGTCGCCGCTTTGGCGGTGGCAACGGTGGCCTTCGCGCAGGCGAAGCCGGACTTTTCGGGAACCTGGTCGCCGGAGCCAGCGGCGGGAGCCCCAGCCGGAGCCCCAGCGGGAGCCCCAGCGGGCGGAGGCGGCGGTCAGGGCGGTGGCGGCGGCCGCGGTATGGCGGGCCCCATGACCGTCAAGCAGACGGCAACCGACCTCACGATCGAACGGACAACCGGTCGCGGACCATCGACGCAGACCTACAAGCTCGACGGTTCTGAGAGCAAGATCCAGATGGGCCAGATGGAAGCAACCGCAACGGCCAAGTGGGACGGCAACAAGCTCGTCATTACCACCAAGACTGAACAGGGTGAGAATACGCAGACTTGGTCGCTCGCCAATGGCGTTCTGACGATCGAGCGCACCGGCGGGCGTGGGGCCGGCACCACGACCTACAAGAAGAGCACGTAGTCACTTGGGGGCCGGGAAGCACAGCTACCCGGCCCCTTATTTCGTTCCAGCTTCCAGCTTCCAGCTTCCAGCCTCCAGCTTCTTACTCCTCTAGTTTCTTCAATAATTCAGCGGCCGTGAATCCCGTCACCGGATCCACTATTTCAGGCGCAATGTCCGCGAGCGGTGCCAGCACAAACGCGCGTCTTCGAAATCGCGGGTGAGGAACGTGGAGTCGCGGTGAATGCTCGATCGTGTCGCCGAGCAGAATCAGATCGAGGTCAAGAGTTCGTGGCGCGCCCGGGTAAGGCCGTTCGCGGCCGTAGGACTGCTCGATTTCGAGGAGGCGATCGAGCATCTCACGAGCGGTGAGCGACGTTTCGCCGACGGCAACCGCATTCAAATATCGCGGTTGATCCGACAGCCCCTCCCCTTCAGGATCGGTTTCGACGAAACTGGAAATCGTCAGGCTGGAGACGAATGGCGCGAGGCGATCGACGGCAAACCTGAAAGCGGCTTCGCGGTCGCCGAGGTTAGCGCCGAGCGCGATGGCGACTCGCAATGTTCAATGTTCAATGTTCAATGTCCGATGTTCATCGATTCGCCGAGCATTGAACATTGAACATTGAGCATTGACACTCCGTCACTGTTCGATCCACCTGACCCCTAACACGTGACCCGGTGTTCCCGCCCCGTCAGCACGCCGACCGAGGAGATCGGACCGTCCGGCAAGGGCCTGCTCGAAGAAGCGCTTATGTTCGAGCGTTTCTCCGATGATGACCCGAAGCAGGCTGCGATGGCGCGCGTTCGGCATCGCCTCGAGGCGCGGACGCCACGCGTCGACGAACTTCTGAGCGGCGTCACGATCCTCACCAATGAGCTGCGATTGGAGATCTTTACCGGATCCCTCGATCGTCGGCTCGACCACGTCCTCGAGAGCGCCGCCCATGTCGGTGACGGCGTCGCGCAGCCAATTGAGCTGCACGTCCTCGCGGGCGATGACGTACTGATATGTGTTGTTGAAGTCGTAGTCGGGCACGTACTTGGCGACCGCGACATGGCGTTGACGGATGGCCAGCTTGTCGCGGTAGAAGTCGCGCAGGAGGGCGAGAAGTTCGGTCGCTTTCACGAGCTCTGTTTTTCCTTGCAGGTGATGCACACACGGGTCCATGGAATCGCGTTCAGCCGCGCCGGGGCGATCTCTTCTCCGCAATCGCGGCAGATTCCGTAGGTCCCCTTTTCCATCCGATATAACGCTTCTTCGATCGCCTGCAGGATCTTGGCGTCGGTTTGCTTGAGCTTCAGTTGAATGTGAACCTCGTTGTTGCCGCTGGCCTGATCGGCCAGGTCGCCCTGCCGCGAATTGACTTCCATCGTCGCCGGCAGCGGTTTCACGCCGCCGCCCGCCGACAGAATCTCTCCGCGCTTTCGCAGGAGCGCATCCTTGTAGGGAGCGTAGTCCATGCTGGCCTTGTCTCCGCTGGGGTGGTCTCGGAGGGGCTCGGACCACCACCGGGAAAATCTCATCTTACCAACCGCGACGGCTCGCGGGCAAGGACGCGAATGTTTCAGTCGCCGCCGATAATGCCGCCAATCTTTCCGAGCGCGCCGCCAAAGTCTCGCTTCACGTCTTCACGATCGCCGCGGTAGGCCGAGTGGATCCGATCGGCGAGGCGTGAGAACGGAAGGGTTTGCAGCCACACACGGCCGGGGCCGGTGAGCGCGGCAAAGAACAATCCTTCTCCACCGAACAGGCTCGTCTTGATTCCGCCGACGCGAACGATGTCGTAGTCGACGGTCGCATCGAGCGCGACGAGACAGCCAGTATCGACCTTCAACCGTTCTCCCGCGGCGAGCTCCATGGGAACGATGGTGCCGCCGCTGTGGATGAAAAGGCGTCCGGTTCCATCGAACTTCTGCAGGATGAACCCTTCACCGCCAAAGAAACCGGCGCCAATCTTCCGGGTGAATGCGATGCTGAGATCGAGGTCGCCAACCGCGCAGAGGAAAGAATCCTTCTGGCAGAGCAGCTGCTGGCCCGAGAGATCGAGGGCGATGATTTTTCCCGGATAGGGTCCGGCAAACGCCACTTTGCCCGCGCCTCTCGGCGCGCGGAAGTGGGTGATAAAGAAGCTCTCCCCCGCCAGCAGCTTTCGCTTCAAGCCGCCAAGAAAACCGCCCTCCATTCGGGCGTCCATCTCGATGGCGTCGGTCATGAACATCATTGCGCCGGCTTCGGCGCGGACCTCGTCACCCGCGCCGAGGGTCAAAATGACTGCCTGCATGTCGTCGCCAATGATCTCGTGGCTGATCATGAGTACTGGTCCCTCGTCGCTTACTCTGCTCGCAGCGTACTGAGCGGCTTCTTCCTCAAGACCTCGGCGCTGGCAAGCACGCCGATCACACACACCAGCGCTGTCGTCAATACCGCACCCAGCGTCAGGAGGCCCGGAGTGGGACGCCATGGAATATCGAAGACGTGGCGTGTTACGCCCCAGCTCAAACCGAGCGCTCCGGCGGCGCCGATCGTGCCGGCCAGCAAGCCGAGCGCGCCATATTCGAGCGCGAGGGTCAGTGTGAGGAGCCGCGTGCCGGCGCCCAGCGTTCGCAGGATCGCGGCCTCGTAGACCCGTTGGAACTTCGTCATCGCAACTGCGCCAATGAGGATGAGAACCCCGCTCAGCAGCGCGATACCACCCACGACCGAGATACCGAGCACGGCGTTGTCGATCACTTTCTGAATGCGCGTAATGATGTCTCGCCCATCAATCGCCGTGATGTTCGGGTAGCGCGAGATGAGATCGTACTGAAGGCGCGCCCGCGCCGACGAGTCCTCTGGCCCTTTGACGAACCCGATGAACGTGTGTGGGGCTCCCGAGAACGCGGCGGGGTTGAAGACGAACATGAAGCCGCCACTTCTCGCGTCGCCCCATTCGACGTGACGAATGCTCGTCACGCGCGCCACTACCTGTCGGCCAAGTACATCGAATCGCATCTCGTCGCCGACATGGATATTGAAGCGCTCGTGGATGCCCTCCTCGACCGATACCTGCAGCGGCTGCGATTGCGCGGCGCCATCGGCTTTCCAAAAGGCCCCCTGGACGATATGCTCGTTTGCTTCGAGGTGATCGCGGTAGGTGATCACGTACTCCCGCGCGAGTGACCCCCGTCCGCGCACATCACTGAAGTTCTCGAGGTTCATCTCTCGGCCACGCACCGCGGTCACTCGCGCGCGAAGGACCGGCACCAGTCGCGCCGGAGGGGCGCCAGCATCCTGTCGCGACCGTAACATTTCCTCGACACCCGCAGCCTGATCGCGCTGCACATCGATCACGAACAGGTCGGCGCCGCCGCGGTCCATCCCGACTGCGAATTCAGCGATGAGATTGCTCTGCAGTGCGCGCACGCCAAGCACGAAGAAACTCCCGAGTCCGACCGCGAGCAGGATGACGCGGGTCTGATTGCCAGGCCGACGCAGGCTGATCACCGCGTGCCGCATGGGGAACCACGGCGCTGACGCCAGAGGCAGGACGAGGCGCACGAGCGCGAAAGCCGCGACGTATAAGACCAGGGCGACGACGGCAAACCCGATGCTCACGGCGGCACCTGCGCGCCACGAACCCGCCTGCCATGAGGCAACCATGATCAGGGTGGCACCGACAGCGCACGCGACACCGATTTGCAGCCAGTCCAGACGGCGCAGCTTCTCACGCCAGCCATTCCATGCCGTACTCCCCGAAGCGCCCATCGTCCCGTCGGCGCCGCGAATCAGAAGCAATGGCTTAACACGTCGAACGTCGAGGAGCGGGACTAGCGCGAAGAGCACCGACACCAGCAAGCCGACCGCGAGTCCCTGGAGGACGGCCGAAGGGGTGAGACCATAGGGCAGGCCGCCGAACGACTCCGCCAGCGCCGCTGGGATCGAACGAATTGCCGCAGCCGCGAGCGCGACGCCGATGAGACTGCCGGCAGCAGCGAGCAGCGCCACTTGCAGCACGTAGGTCGCCAGTACCTGCGGCGTCGATGCGCCTAGACACTTCAGGATGGCCACGCTGCGAATCTTCTGCCGGACGAATACCCGCGTGACGCTCCACACCCCGATGCCACCGAGGACGACGATGATGAACCCGACGAGCGAGAGAAAATTCTCAGCGCGCTGCAGGCTCTCTCCGATTTGATCCTCAGTCGATCGATAGGAGCGCGCATTGACGAAGCGATCCCGGAAATTCGTGCGAACTGCGCTGGTCAGGCGTTCGACGCCTTCCGGTCGCACTTTCAGCAGGATCTGATAATTCGCCCGGCTGCCGAACGTCAGCAAACCGGTCTGCTGGAGATCGGCGAGATCGATGAGGACGCGTGAACCGAGGCTGAATCCGCCAACGCGACGACCTGGCTCCTGGTCGATGACGCCGCGAACGGTGAAGGGCCGGCCGGAGATCAAGATGCGATCGCCAACCGCGATTCCGAGCTGGGCGAGCAGCTCGGGTCGCACGAGGGCGCCAGCGTTTTCCAGGAGCGCATGCGAGTATGTCTGGCCGTTCTGCAGCGCAAAGGTGCCGTAGAAGGGATACCCCTCCTGGACGCCACGCAATTCAACCATCCGCGCGACGGCCTGCCCTCGCTCGGCACGCACCATGGTCGCCGTCTCGATGGCCTCGGTGCGTGCATCCACGGGAGCGGCGGCCAACTGGCGCTCGAGGTCGGCACGCACTTCCGGAGTCCAGGCGCGACTGCTTTGAACCAGCACGTCGGCCGCCAGGGTATTGCGGGCTTCGCGAACCAAACCGGTGCGGATGCTCTGAATGATTGAGCGCAGCGTGACGATGGCCGCAACACCGATGGCGACGCAGATGAAAAAGAACAGCAGGCGCCGCCACGACGCGCGCAGTTCACGTCCGAGCATACGCAGGATGAACGTCATGCTTCGGCTCGAATCGGCACTCGCGAGCCCTGCGTCTGCGAAACGACTCGCCCGTCCCGGAGTGCCACCGACATATGCGCCACACTGGCGAGCTCCGGATCGTGGGTCACCAAAACCAGCGTTGTCCCGCGCGAGCGGTGAACACCGAGCAGCAGGTCGATGATCTGATGGCCAGTGGTGCTATCGAGATTTCCGGTCGGCTCGTCGGCAAGCAGCAAAGGCGGTTCGTTGGCGAGCGCACGCGCGATCGCCACGCGCTGCTGTTCACCGCCTGACAACTGCGACGGATAATGATGACCGCGCTCCGACAAGCCGACCTCGTCGAGGAGCGACAGTGCTCGCGTTCTCGCGCCCGGCAACCCCGCAATCTCCATCGGCACCAGAATGTTTTCCAGCGCCGTCAGCGATGGAAGCAGATGGAAGAACTGAAAGACAAAGCCGATGCGGCGGCCGCGCAGTTTCGCCAGTGCATCTTCGTCGAGCGCCGTGATGTCGACACCATCGATGACGATGCGCCCTGTCGTCGGCGCATCCAGACCGGCGATGAGTCCCAGAAGCGTCGATTTTCCACTTCCCGATGCGCCCGTAATGGCGACGACCTCTTTCGCCGGGACGACGAGATCGAGGGGATGAAGAATCGTGAGCGTGCCCGTCCCGCTGGGCACGGACTTCGATACACCGTGCAGTTCAATCATGAGGCAGAGATCTGGTCCAGCAGAGGCTTCAGCACGTTCCAGACCGTGTCTGCCACGATTGCCGCTCCCTCTGGATTGGGATGTATGCCGTCTCCCTGGTTCAGCGCTGCCTGTCCGGCAACTTTATCGAGGAGGAACGGCACGAAGAGGACGCGATACTGGAGTGCGAGGTCGCGATAGGCCTGCCGGAATGACGCCGCATATTCGGCACCGTAATTGGGGGGCGCCTCCATGCCAGCGAGGACGACGACGACGTGCTTCGCCCGCGCGCGCTCGATGATCTCGCCGAGGTTTTGCTTCATTTCTGCAACCGACAGTCCTCGCAGACCGTCGTTGGCTCCGAGCGCAAGGATTAGTACGCGGACATCTTCCTGGAGTGCCCAATCGAGCCGGCGAAGGCCTCCGGCAGACGTGTCGCCCGACACACCCGCGTTCACCACTTCGTAATTGAAGCCGTCGCGATCGACCTTTTCCTGGAGGAGATGCGGATACGCCTGGGTCTCCAAGAGTCCCAGGCCCGCCGTCAAGCTATCACCCAGCGCCACGATCTTCGGGCGCTCGTCATCAGTTTTTGGCGCGGCCGGTGTCGCTGGGGCCGCTTCGGATGACGCCTGATCGCTCGAATGGCCGACGCCGCAGCTGATTGCGCCGAGGTTGCAGGAAGCGACCAGTGCTGCAAGCAGACAGACAACTAGTCGGCCCCTCACGCGCCCCATCGGCAGAATAGACATGTATTGATGATTATATGTTCCGGGATCCGGGATCCGGTGTCCGGGACCCGGTGGGATCGGAATCCGTCATCGATGTCGCTCAGTAAGCCATTTCCAGAAGACGGCCCGTGACGTCGGACTCCGCATCCCGGAAAACGGATCCCGGCGCGATTACAATGAATTCATGGCCCGAGGATTCGATTCGAAGTTCGTTGAAGCCCAACAGGAAGAAGCGCAACGCCGATCGGTACCGGCCAAACCCCCTATGACGCCGGAAGACAGAATCAGAGAAGAACGGCGCCGTGCGTTGGAACTGATGCGAATACGGACAGAGCAAGACCTCAGCCGTGCCGTCCTGCCCGCACACCGCCGCATGCTCGAAGAAGCCATAGCCGCGCTCGACAAGCAAATCAAGGAAATCTGACCGGTATGCATCTTGCTCCCTCCTCAGCAGGAGGGGTATGGGCTCGGATACACACGTCGTTCGCGTGGCGGCAATCGGTGATCTCCACTATGGCCGTAACGCCGCGCCCGGATCGCTGCAACCGCTCTTCGCTCAGATCAACCAGAGCGCCGACGTGCTCGTCGTTTGCGGCGACCTGACCGACTTCGGTCTGGCAGACGAAGCGCGCGCCCTTGCGCGCGAATTCGCGGTTCTCAAAATTCCCACCGTCGCGGTTCTCGGCAATCACGATTTCGAGTCGTCGCAGCAAGGCGAGATGCGCTCGATTCTGACCGACGCTGGCATCGTCATTCTCGATGGCGACAGCACTGAAATCCTCGGCATCGGTTTCGCCGGCATCAAGGGGTTCGCCGGGGGCTTTGGCCGCCGCGCGCTCGGACCGTGGGGGGAAGACATCATCAAGAAGTTCGTTCACGAAGCGGTTGACGAGGCCTTGAAACTCGAATCAGCGCTCGCCCGGTTACGGAACGAGAAGCGCATCGCGATCCTGCATTACTCGCCTATCCAGGAAACGGTCGAAGGCGAACCACCCGAAATCTTTCCGTTCCTCGGATGCAGCCGCCTGGAAGAACCGCTCGGCAGATATCCCGTGACGGCTGTTTTTCACGGGCACGCGCACCACGGGCGACCGGAAGGACGCACGGCCAAAGGCGTACCCGTATTCAACGTGTCGATGACGTTGATGAACAACCTGTTTCCCGGACGGCCCTTCCGGGTCATCGATATCGACATGACGACTCCGCCCGATGAAAGACGGGTCCGATCCGATCGCCGTTTCGCCGGCATGTCGCTCGCCGATCCATCGTGAGAGGAGACATATGACGACGCTCACCACAATCGCAATGGTTGCATGGCTTGCGCAGGCGACGCCTCCTGCCCCTCAGGGAACGTCCGCGGTTCAGCCGCGACCAACAGGCGCACAAACATCGGAAGGTGACGATGCGCTTCAACTGCAGGTGATGCTCGATCGCGCCGGCTTCTCTCCTGGTGCTATCGACGGGAAGATGGGTGCGAACACGCGGAAGGCGCTCGAGCTTTTCAATGCGAGCGGAATGCAGCAGTCGGCTTCGGTGCCGCCAACCCAGACCTATCGAATTACTGCCGAGGACCTCGCCGGCCCGTTCATCGCTGGCCTACCTAAAGACATGATGGAGAGCGCGAAGTTGCCAGCCCTCGGCTACACATCCGCGATCGAAGAACTCGCCGAGCGCTTTCACACCACACCCGCATTCCTGCAGCAACTGAATCCCGGCATCACGGTCGCCGCCGATCAGGAGATTCAGGTTCCCAATGTGGAACCGATGGTGCTGCCGACCGCAACGATGTCGGTGCTCGAACCGAAGCAACCGAAGCCGATGGGACAGCGCGGCTCGGCCTCCAATGCGCCCCAGCCGACTGGCACGAGCGGAACCGAGGGACAAATTGAGAAGCCGAACCTCATCGTCACGGTCAGTAAGAGTGCGTCCGCGTTGACGGTGACCGACCCCGGCGGGAAGGTGATGCTCTATGCTCCGGTGACGACCGGAAGCACACATGATCCACTGCCACTCGGTGAATGGAAGGTGACGAGCATCCGGTTCAATCCGGCGTTTAACTACAACCCGGATTTGTTCTGGGATGCCGAACCCGGCCATACCAAGGCGACGCTGAAGCCAGGACCGAACAATCCAGTGGGCGTCGTCTGGATCGACCTGTCAAAAGAACACTATGGTCTCCATGGCACCCCGGAACCTGCATCGATTGGACGCACGCAGTCTCACGGATGCGTGCGGCTGACCAACTGGGATGCTTTGAAGCTTGCGGCACTGGCCAAACCGGGCACACCGGTCGTCTTCAAAGAATAGCGGGGTGAACGTGCGCATGCGCGATCGTGACTTGCGCCGGAGTTTTCGAGCGTTCGCCGTAGGAGCCACATGCGGCTTCATCATCGGCGCGGCGCTCGTTGCCGTGCTCATCACCAAGTACGGGCAGATTGCCGGCGTCCACCAATCCTCCGCCCAGACGACCGCCGACGATGGGTTGGCGACCGTTGATGCCCCTGCCATAGAAGTACGCCCTGCGGCCGCCAGCACGCCGGTCGCAACGACCGGCAGCGCCGGACCCGTCGTTGCCGCGGCTCCGCCAGAAATCACGCGACGCGACTTCGAGTTACCGGTGGAAGGCGTCTCACCAGACCAGCTCGTGCGCTCGTTCGACGAGCGGCGGAGTGGGTCGCGCGCACATGAGGCGATCGATATCCTGGCCCCCAGGAATACGCCCGTGAAGGCGATCGAGGGCGGGACCATTGCGCGACTGTTCGAAAGCAAAGCCGGCGGCATCACCGTTTATCAGTTCGATCCAACAGAAGCGTACTGCTATTACTACGCCCACCTGGAGCGCTACGCTGAAGGGTTGCGTGAGGGCGACAAGGTGCGGAAGGGACAGGTCATCGGCTACGTCGGAACTTCGGGAAATGCGCCCAAAAACACGCCGCACCTGCACTTTGCCATCTTCAAGCTCACGGCCGAGAAGCACTGGTGGGAAGGAACCCCAATCGATCCCTACGACGTGCTCAAATAAGTCAATAAATCTGCGGTTTTTGCCCCCGTGGCCCGAGGCCCTGCAAACCTTCTGGCGGGTCTTCCCCGTCCAAGCCAGTGCAGGAAAGGAGCTTGGAAGCATTCGCGCTCCGGTGCGCCTCCGCATTGAGTGCGGCAGACATGACTGACGACGTGGCGCTGGCCGCGGGCGGGGACGTGTCTGCATTCGAGCGGGTTTACCGGACGCACCTGCCGCGCGTCCACAGCCTCGTGCGCCGTATGACCGGCGGACGCGACGCCGATGAAGTGACCCAGGATGTTTTCGTCCGCGTCTGGCAGAAGCTCGGCACGTTTCGCGGGGATTCCGCCTTCACGACGTGGCTTCACCGTCTCGCTGTGAATGTCGTCATCGAGCGATTCCGTTCCGAGTCCTTACGCCGGCAACGGCTGCGTGACGGAGACGACATCTTTGACACGATCGCAGCGCCCGCTCGGTCGCGGGATCTGTCGATGGATTTCGAAAGCGCGCTTGCCAAGCTTCCGCCTGGTGCCAGGGAAGTATTCGTGCTGCATGACGTCGAAGGGTACAAGCATCACGAAATCGCATCCCTGCTGGACATTTCGGCCGGTACATCCAAAGCGCAGCTGCACCGGGCGCGGATGATGCTGCGGCGCCATCTCGGACGGAAGGATTCCGGGCATGAAGACTGACGCCTTCACCAACCAATTGTCGGACTACCTCGACGACGAATTGCCACCCGCGGAACGTCAGGCCATCGACGCGCATCTGGCCGCCTGTGGTGACTGTCGCAGCACGCTCCAGGAACTGCGGCGCGTTGTGGCGCACGCGGCGAACTTGAGAGACTCCGCACCGGTGAACGACCTGTGGCCGGGCATTGAATCTCGGATCGCGTCCGGAGCAACGCGCGGCCGCGTGTCGCCGTTCCGGCGCGCAGTCTCCGCGCGTCTTTCGTTTACGATCCCGCAGGTAGCCGCCGCCGGACTCGCGCTGATGGTCTTGTCCGGCGGGCTCGTGTGGATGGCGCGATCGGGAGATCCGCGCGCCGACGTGCAGCCGATTAGTGCCCAGGTTCAGGAAGCGGATCCGGCAATTGCACGCGCGAACTTCGCCGACAAGCACTACGATCGAGCGATCGTGGATCTGCAACGCACACTCGATGAAGGACGCAAGAGCCTCGACCCCGAAACCGTGCGCGTGCTCGAGGAGAATCTGACAGCGATCGATCGCGCGATCGAGCAGTGCCGGCGCGCGCTCGACACCGATCCATCGAACGTGTACTTGAATACGCACCTCGCGGAGGCGCGCCAGCGTAAGCTGCTGCTCCTCCGCCGCGCAACGGCCCTGGCAACAAGAGGCACTTAGCTTCACTTACTGTGGCTTCCGCCTTTAGGGGGAAGCGTTAGCCATCAATGATTCACACCATCGCAGCTGCCCTACTTTCGACCCTGCTGGCGCAGGCCCCGACTGACGCCCGACAGAACCGCGCGCCGCAAACCGATCAAACGGTGCCGGCTGCCCGCGGTACGCGGTTGGTCATCGAGAACAAGGCCGGCGAGATCGTCGTTCGCGCGTGGGAGAAAGATGCCGTGCGCGTTCAGGCGCGGCATACGTCACGGGCAAAGATCAACGTGCGCGCCGACGCGAGTGCGATCCGCGTCGATGCAGTCAGCGACAAAGGGCCCACTGGCTCCATCGATTACGACATCAATGCCCCGGCATGGATGCCCGTCAAGATCGAAGGACAGTACGACTATGTCAGCGTCGAAGGGATTCAGGGGGAAATCTCGGTTGAGACCGTTCGGGGAGATATTGTTCTGAAGAACGTCAGCTCGGCGATCGCGAAAACGATCGAGGGGGCCATCGAGGTCGACGGCGGCCGCGGAAAACTCACACTCAGCTCTGTCAACGAAGAAATCAAGGTGGCGGGAGCGACTGGCGAAGTCGTCGCGGACACGACCAACGGCGAAATCACGTTGACGCGCATGGAAGCCGTCGCCGTGGAGGTCGCGACCGTTAATGGCGACGTGGTCTACGAGGGCAGGTTTGCAGACCGGGGACACTACAGCTTCACGAACCACAGCGGCGATATCGAGCTGGTGGTCCCGGAAAACTCGAACGTCACGTTCACCGTGCGCGCATATAGCGGCGAGTTCACCACCGCGTTGCCGCTGAAAGGACCGGACGCTTCGCAAGTCCGCCGCGGCAGGCGTGTCTCGTACACGCTGGGCAACGGGAGCGCACAAGTGGACGTGGAATCGTTTGGCGGCGATATCAAATTGCGCCGCCCGGGAGCGGCTCGGACGACGCGGGATCAATAGAGACTGCTTCGGCCCCGCCCGCCTCCAGCCGGCGGTTCCCATCCAGCATCAACCAGCGCTCGCTCCAGGCGAATCGACCGTCGGGTAATCGCGTTCGAGTCGTCGTACTGTTCCACTTCCTGACGTCCGTCGGGAAACGTAATCACCAACTCGTAGGCGGGACCATCGCTCTGCCGTCGAATCTCATACCGCAACCGAGCGTCCTGGCGCTCGAAAAACCAAATCATGCAGCCCGGTTATCGGCTCAGCAATATGGGACTTTAGGGTAAGTACCGTCGGTCTTTGGTTTTACGTCTGTGGGTCTTCGCTCTGCGATCGGCAATGATCGCGGGTGGGATGCGAGTGTGCGAAAGCGAACAGCCGGCATGAACCGGATCGCGTGGGAACCGCGATTTTCAACGGATTCCGCCGACAATTCGCGCCGAGACGCGTGGCACGAACGTTGGTTTTTGCCTCGAATCATGACCACCGCGTGCGCGGTTCAACCGCGCGTTCTCATCGCAGACGATCAGCGCGATCTGCTCGATGCGCTGCGCCTGCTGCTCAAAGGCGAAGGCATCGCGATGGACGCGGTCACCTCGCCGGAAGCGGTCGTCGACGCAGTCGCGCGCGCCACCTACGATCTCCTGTTGATGGATCTCAATTACACAGCGGATACGACATCGGGCCGCGAAGGCATCGATCTTCTTGCCCGGGTGCAGGCGCACGACCGCCTGCTGCCGGTGGTGGTGATGACGGGGTGGGGCTCGGTCGATCTCGCCGTCGAGACCATGAGGCGCGGGGTTTGTGACTTCGTCCAGAAACCGTGGGATAACGCCCAACTTGTCAACACGCTGCGAAACGAAATCGAGAAGGGTCGCGCGCGTCGCCGCGCGGAAGCACTCGAAGCGCGGGCGCTCGACGAGGCGCGACGCATCCAGCGGAAGTTGCTGCCGTCGACGCTCCCGCAGATTCATGGTTGCGAGATCGCCGCCTCATGGCAGCCGGCGTCCGGCGTCGGCGGCGACTGCTTCGACGCGATGGCGTTTGGTGCATCTCGCTTGAGTCTCTCGATTGCCGACGTCGTCGGCAAAGGCATTCCGGCAGCCCTCCTGATGTCGAACCTGCAAGCGGCAGTGCGCGCCTTCGCGACCGAGACAACAACCGCTGGTGAACTGTGTCAGCAGGTCAACCGGATTCTCTGCGGCAACATCGCCGAAGGACGGTTCATCAGCTTCTTCTACTGCACGGTCGACACTGAACATCGCACGCTGACCTACGCCAACGCCGGCCACTATCCGCCAATCCTTGTTCATGCCGATGGATCGGCCGAACGTCTCTCGTCGGGCGGCCCGGTGCTGGGTCCATTTGCCGACGCAACGTATGATGAATGTCAAGTCCCGATCGTCAGCGGCGATCGGTTGATCCTCTTTACCGACGGCATCACAGAGGTGCGGCCCGCAGGTATCGAGCCAGATGATCCTGCCCACATCGAGTTCGGCGAGGACGCGCTCGTCGCAGCAATCGTCGAACATCGCGCGTGCAGCGCGCCGATCCTCCAGGCGCAGTTGACGTCAGCCGTCTCCGCCTTCGCCGGTGGAACCTTTCAGGATGATGCAACGTTGATGATCCTGGCCGTCGACTGACCACTTCGGACTCATTCTTCGACACCACACGCGGTACGGGGACGAACATCCAATTTTCAGGGACGGATTGCATTCCGGCGTGACCAGTGTCGTCAACAGATTCCAAGCTTGACGTGGACCTCATGAGGCAACGATAGTTCTTGCACGATGCAGAAAGCTTGGACGCCACCCGCGCGATTCGTGTTCGGCGCGGCCACTCTCCTCGGCGTCTTCTCAACGCTCCAGGTATACCGCCTGACGACGCTCAGCATCAACGATCAGATGAACATCGAGGTCTGGCGCCTCCTGGCTCTGAACCTCGCGTACTGGTATGTTCCGGCAACGCTCACCTCGGCGATTTTCCGAATTGCGCATCGGTTCCCTCTTGATGCGCCCGGCTGGCCGCGCGCACTCGCGGTGCACGCACTAGCCGCCCTGGGGTTCTCAGTCCTGCACCTTGGCGCAATGATCGGCATGCGCGCCGTCCTCTGGCCCGGCAAACTTTTTCCGGGATATGGAGGCTCGTGGACGTCAGCCATCCAGCGCACCTACCTGGTGAACCTCGATTGGGCGCTGATGACATATTCCGCCATCGTCGGCGCGGGCTATGCGCTCGGCTACTACCGCGAGTCGCGTGCGCGCGCCATTCGCGCCGCGAATCTCGAAACTCGCCTCGTGCAAGCGCGGCTCAAGACGCTCGAAGCAGAACTGCATCCGCATTTTCTGTTCAATACACTGCACGCGATCTCGACACTGGTGCACACGCACCCGGACGGCGCCGACCGCATGATCAGTCGTTTGAGCGACCTGCTCCGCATCACGTTTTCGCGCTCCGATGCGGCCTGCGTGTCGCTCCACGAAGAACTCGAGTTCCTGCAGAAGTACCTCGAGATCGAGCAGACCCGTTTTCAGGATCGCCTGTCGGTCGATTACCAGATCGATCCCGACACGCTCGACGCCGAGGTACCGCGACTGATCCTGCAGCCGCTGGTCGAGAACGCGATTAAACATGGCGTGTCGTTACAGACCGGGCCGGGGATGGTTTCCATCGGCGCTCGCCACGACAACGGACGGCTCTATCTGACCGTGCGCGACAACGGCATCGGCCTGACCGGCGCGACGCGGGCGAAGCTTCACGGTGGTGTGGGACTATCGAATACGCGCGACCGGCTTGAATGCCTGTACGGCAACGATCACGCGCTGAACTTCAGGGAGTCGTCGCCGGGGCTGACCGTCGAAATGCGCCTGCCATTTCGCCGCGTGTCTTCCGGCACCGACGAATCGCGGACCCGAGTCGCATGACGGACGAAGAATCGGTCAAGACGCGCGTCATCATCGCCGACGACGAGCCGCTGGCGCGGGCACGATTGCGGATGCTGCTGGGCGACGAGCCCTGGATCGAGGTCATCGCGGAGTGCACGGACGGTCCGTCGACCATCAGCGCGATTGAGAAGTTCCGGCCGGAGCTGGTGTTTCTCGACGTCCAAATGCCTGGCGGGTCCGGGTTCGACGTGATTGAAGCCATCGGCGCCGGGCGCATGCCGTTTGTGATTTTCGTGACGGCATTCGATCGCTACGCTCTGCGCGCTTTCGACGTCCATGCGCTCGACTATCTGCTCAAGCCGTTTGACCGCGATCGGTTCCGCGACGCGCTGGCGCGCGCGCGTGAACGCATCGAGCGGCGATCGAATGGCGATCTCGAACGCCGGTTGCTGGCCATCGTCAACGACCTGAAGCCCGCTCCGCAGGCACTCGAGCGTTTCGTGATCAAGGCTGGCGGACGCGTTTTCTTCCTCCGCGCCGAGGACATCGAGTGGATCGAGGCGGCCGGCAATTATGTGAAGCTTCATGTCGGCGCTGAGACGCATGTGTTCCGTGAAACGATGAACTCCCTCGAAGCGAGATTGAACCCGCATATGTTCTTCAGGATTCATCGCTCCCACATCGTCAACATCGAGCGGGTTCGTGAGCTCCAACCCTGGTTCAACGGAGAGTACGTCGTATTCCTGACCAGTGGCGCGCGGCTGACGCTGAGCCGTGGCTATCGCGAAAAGCTGCAGGACAGAATCGGTCGGCCGCTATGAAGAAGGCGCGGTCTAAAGTCCGCGCCCTGCCAGAGTCCCTATCGCGTCCATCCGATCGATAAGGCCGTGTGGCCGTCGGCCAGGCCGTGCGCAACATCCAAGCGCAGAAGGCCCGAACCCGGAATCGCAACCCTGAGTCCGGCTCCTATATCCGCTTGCCAGCGTTCATTTACGGGATCGAGCGGCTGATACGCGCGCGCGACATCCAGAAATACGGCTGGTGCGAACGAGAGCGGTTTCCGCGACCACTGCATCCACCGTCGGCCCTCCACTCCCGTATCAATGACCTGCCTGCCAAACGTCGCGTCGCGAATAATCCCGTCATCGATCAACGGATGCGCCCGTAGCAGACCATCGCGACCTTGACCAGTTCCGGCGCCGGGCCAAAGCGCCAGTGGAGCGTTGCGCCCGACCACGGTCTCTTGCACGCGCGCCAGCCACACCAAGCCGTCGTTTCGTGTTTTCGAATGCCAGTCGGATCGAAACGCCAGCGACCACGTGCTGAGTTGTCCGACCCAGCTGGCAGCGCTCATGCCGACGACGGCCCGGTCGCTCGCAAAACGCGCCTCGAGCGCTCCGCCCACCGAGAGTCCACGTCTGCTTTCGGCGCTTCCGCGATCGGCGAATCGATCGAACGCAGCCCTTCCTTCCCATCGCAGGCCGCGAGCGGTCCAGTTGCTGACATGAAACTCGGCTCGCCGTCGCGTTTCCTCGCTCAGCACACCGTTGCTTTCGTAGGTCTGCCGCTCGCCGAACAGGCTGACGCCCCAGACTCCGCCGAAGGGCGCAACCGAATCGAACGCGAGCGCCGCTTTCGGGCGACGCTCCCACCAACGCCACGTTCCCGTCCACACTTCTCCGCCGCCACTCGGACTGGCGATTGTGATCAGGGCTTCGCGATCCGTGAGAGCCCGCAGACCAACCGCCGTCAATGCAATCGGTGACGTTGGCACCAGCGGACGCTCGATGATCGAGGCATCGACCTGCGCACGACCGTTCTCGCCCGGACGCAGGGCCACACGACTCACCTGAGCGGCCGGCAATTCAGCGAGTCGACGGCGGGCAGCAACCAGATCGCTGCGCGTGAGCATCGTTTGCGGCTCGAGCCCGATGACGCGCGCGGCAACGCCGTACCGCGTTCGTTCCAGCCCGACGACGTTGATCAAATCGATGATCGGCTCACCGACGCGGTTCCATGCATTCAGCGCACCGTCGACATCGTCGTTCAGAAAGAGCGACGTCGCCAGAATTCGCGCCGCGAGCGCGTCGCTGGAATCTTTCGCGAGAGCCCGACGTGCATCGGCCGCCGCCGCCGGCCACTCGCCGGCAAGCGCGTGCAGCCCTGCCATCTCACGCCATGGACCAGGCGCATCAGGGCACCTCGCAGCCGCCAGTTCGAACAGCCGTCGCGCACCTGTCGTCTCGTCGGCGCCGGCAAGGCGGATCCCCTCGTTCAGCAAATCGCCACAGGCGTCGTCCGAAGCGCGGCGGCTCGTTCGATCCGCGGGCAATGTCGCGTCCGGGCCGAGCGTCGCCGCTGGATTTGCGTTCAATGGCGTCGCCATGAGCGTCCAGTTGTCGGACACCGCCCACACTTTGAGAAACGCCTTCTCCTCGAGAATGCGAAACGGCGCACGCGCCGGATCGTGGACGATGACCCGTCCGCCGCCCCACCCCACAATGACGACATAGTGAAAGCGGTTCGGCCGATCCTCAATGAGCACGACCACGGGCTGCCGCGCCGCCAGTCGCGCTCTAACTTGATCGGGGTCGCCACGAATCGATTGCGCATCGAATCCCCGTGACTGAAGCGCGCTCACCAGATCACCGCCATGAATTCCCGCTGCCGCAGGATCGACGAGGTCTGCGAATGTCTCAGCGTAGATGTTTGTCCTGCCCCAAAACCGCATGAGCATCGCGATAGCCGCACCACCACACAAGGCCTCGCTCTGTGGCAAGTACGGAACCCTTAGCAGATGCAGTTCGGAGGTGGGCGCCTGACCTGGCGCGGAGGAAACCGGCACCGCCGCCGTTGCGAGAACGACGGCGATGACCAGGCGTTGCGTGAGACTACTCAATCCGCGATAACGACAATGAGAATGATGATGAGCAGGACGATGATGATGGTGGTGGTCGAGATGACGATGGTGCTTGCACCGCCGGCAAGGTTATCCTGCACCTGTCGCGCTTGCTGGGCCGCCTGCTGCAAGTCCTTGCCATGGAGCATCGTCACGGCCGTTTGAGCTTTCTCGATCGATAACCCCGCCTTGGCGGCGACATCTCGCACGTCCCGACGTTGTAGCACTGACAGAATGGCCTGCCGATCCGCCTGCTCCTGACTCACTCGCTGTTGCACGGCCTGGTCGAGCGCGGCCCTGCCAATCACATGATCCTGCGCGCTCGCGGCGGGGACCATAATCAAGAGGGCAAGACATACTGCGAGAAAACTCCGGCACAATCTCATCTGCAGCCTCCGTGCTAGCTGACGCGGTCTAAAGACCGCGCCCGACGTTGCCCGTTTCGACCCGCGACGCACGGTCTGAAGACCGCGCCCTACATTGCCTGTTTCGACACGTGGCGCGCAGTCTTTAGACCCGTGCGAACAGCGACACTCTTCGACCGTAGCGCACGGTCTAGAGACCGCGCGAACACCAGCGCTCCTGAAGCAAGCAACAGACCACCGGCGGCTATGGATGAGACGGCGGGACGCTGCCCACCAATTGCTCGAATTCGTCGGCGTGCGCCGCTCTAGCGTGGGCTTCGCGCCACTCGACGAGGCCGTCCTTGACCAGGCGCGCCAGCGATTCTTCGAACGTAAACGACCCATGACGTCTCGTAATCGTGATCTCCTGATGCAGATGCTGCAGCGCGTTGCGTCGCACGTGCTGCCGCGCGCCGTAGCTGACCATCAGAAGTTCGGCCGCCGGCACCAGTCCGCCTCCCTGCTTTGGCAGAAGCGTCTGCGTCATCACCGCGGCGAGCGCCATGGACAATTCCTGGCGGATTGTGTTCTGACGCTCCGAGGGAAATGAATCCGCAATGCGTGAGACCGTCGACGCAACGTCGGTTGTATGAAGCGTAGACAACACGAGGTGCCCGGTCTCGGCTGAGGCAAGCGCGATTCGCATCGTTTCCGGATCGCGCATCTCGCCGACAACGATGACATCGGGCGCCTGCCGCACTGCCGCACGCAGCGCCGTCGGGAAATCGGGGGCATCGACACCAATCTCAACCTGCTCGATCACCGACCCCTGATGGACGTGTTCGTACTCAATGGGATCCTCGATTGTGACGACGTGTCGTGCCGCGCGACGGTTGATGTCGTCCACCAGCGCCGCAAGCGTGGTCGTCTTGCCCGAGCCGGTCGGTCCGCCTATGAGGACGAGTCCGCGAGGAAGCTGCCCGAGCAGTTCGACTGAAGGCGGAAGCCCGAGGGTTGCGAGACGCGGCACGCGCGTCGGCAGCAACCGTATGGCCGCAGCAGCACGACCGCGTTCACGGTGCAGATTGATGCGGAAGCGGCCGACACCGCTGAGACGAAAAGAGGCGTCAACGATATGGGCGTCGCGATAAATACGGCGGGCGTGGGGCGGCAGCGCGGGCATAACGGCATCTTCGATATCGACGCCGTCGAGAGGTCCTTCGGCAAGCGGCAACACCCGCCCGTCAACACGAATTGACGGCGGCGCACCCGCGACGAGCAGCAGATCGCTTCCGTTACGAGATGCCAGCAGTCGAAGCCATCGTTCGATTCGCGCAAGATCACCGGTCGAGGGTGCTTGCGTCCCGGTCGAGTGGAGTTCGAGGATCAGGCGATCGATCTCGTCGTCGTTCGTCATCCGGGCGCATTGTAGCCGAGACGGACGTGATGAAATGGCGAATTTGTGAATTCACTCGTCCCGCAACACCACCATGGGATCGACGCGCGTGGCGCGACTCGCCGGGATGTAGCAGGCCACCAGCGCGACAAGGGCAATGACGACAGCAACGCCCGTGAGCGTCGCCGGATCGGACGGGGTCACGTTGAACAGTTGCGTCCGAAGGACCCGCGAGAAGGCAAACGCGGCGACCAGACCGGCAATGAGTCCTACGAAGGTCAGCCGCAATCCCTGGGCGAGAACCATCGTCAGCACGTTTCCGCGGCTCGCCCCGAGTGCCATGTGAATACCAATCTCACGGCGGCGCTCGCTGACTGAATACGACAGAATTCCGTACGTGCCGATGGATGCCAGCAGCAGCGCGAGCCCCGCAAAGACTCCGAGAAGCTGAGCCAGAAACCGGGGACGCGACATCGTCTCGGCAAAGACGTCCTCCATCGAGCGAAGGTTAACGACTGGCAAGGCGGGATCCATGCCCTGGACGATCCGGCGGATTTGCGGGGCCAGCGCTTCAACGCTCAGCGATGTGCGCAGCACGACGTTCATGTTTCGTGGCGATGCCTGTAGGTGCGTTGGCCATTGCGCATTCAGGAAATAGATTTCCGATCCGGTTTTCGCGTTCACTCCTCCCTGCTTCACATCCCGCACGACGCCAACAATGGTGAACCAGGGAGTTTGCGGTCGGAATCCCGGCTTGAGCCTGCGCCCGATTGGGGTCTGATGGCGATAGAACATCTTGGCGAGCGTCTCATTCACCAGCACGACCGGCGCGCCCGTAGTATCGGACAGCGTGAAGTCGCGGCCGTCGACAACCGGAATCCCCATGGTCTTCAAGTAGTCGAGCGTCACGGTCTGGTAGTAGTCGACGTTTTCGAATGGACCTTCCTTCGGTGCCTCATATCCCTCGAAATCGGTGTCATTCGCGTTGACCAGGCGCACCGGCGGCAACCCGGACATGCCGGCCCCACTCTGGACGCCGCTCTGTGAAGACAATTCGCTTGTGAGTCTGGTGACGAAATCAACGGTGCTCTGTGGCGTCCGGTAGGTGGATGACGGCAGCACCACGCCAAACGTGATCAGGTGACTTCGATTGAAGCCGGCATCGACGGTCATCAAGTTCCAAAAACTGCGCAGCAGCAGTCCGGCACTGATCACCAGCACCACAGCCAGCGCAACCTCCGCCATCACCAGTCCGCTGCGAACGCGCGCCCGCGCGAATCCAGCAGTCGTGCGCTGACCCGACTCCTTCAACGACATCGTTACTGCGCGTTCTCGTAAGTGCAGCAGAGGCGCCAGGCCGAAGACAAGACCGGTCAGCAGTGAGAGAACGATGGTGAAGAGCAGAACCGCGGGATCCATGGTGATTTCGGTCAACCGGGGCACGCTGTCTGGATTCGCTGCGAGGACGCCGCGGAGGCCGCCAAAACCAATGACAGCACCCAATAGCCCGCCAGCCAGTGCGAGGACAACCCCTTCCGTCAAGAACTGTCGCAGGAGACGCCCACGGCCGGCACCGAGCGCCGTGCGGATCGCGAACTCGCGATGACGCGACTCGGCACGAGCGAGCAGGAGGTTTGCGAGGTTGGCACACGCAATGAGAAGAACGAATGCGACAGCGCCCTGAAGGATCCACAACGCCGTCCTGCTACTGCCGATCAGATCTTCCTGAAGTCCATCGAGCCTGAGGCGATGATTTTGAGGATTCGGCACGTGGGTGCCAGGATTGAGCGTCGTCCATTTCTGGATCATCGTCTCGACGTCCGCTTTCGCCTGCTCGAGCGTGACGTCCTGCTTCAATCGGCCAACGAGGTAGAGGAAATGCCCACCTCGATTTCCCGGGTTCGCCGGATCCAGCGTAAGCGGGAGCCACACCTGGATCTTCTGATCGTGAACGTCATAACCGGGCGGCATGATCGCAACGATTCGCGTTGGGACGCCATCGATCGGGATCACGCGGCCAACGATCGACTCGTCGCCACCGAACGCGCCCTTCCAGATCTCGCTCGACAGCGCCCCCACGTCCTCGGCACCAGGCAACGTGTCGGCCTTCGTGAACTGACGACCGCGAATCGGCGCGACGCCGAGAACCGGCATCAATTCGGAGGTGATGACCGCCGATACGACGCGTCGAGGTTGATCCTCTGTGCCGAGATTCACTGCGCCCGACCGGTACGCGCCGACGTCGACGAAACTCTGGTTTCGTTCCTTGAACTCGATGAATTCCGGCGCGGAGACCCAGAATTGATTGAAGCCCAGGTTTGGAAACTGACTCGTAATGAACACAAGCCGCGCAGGATCCGGATATGGCAGCGGCTTGAGGATCACGCCGTGGACGACGCTGAAAATTGCGGTGTTTGCGCCGATCCCCAGGGCCAGGGTCACGATCGTGACGAGCGCATACCCGGGGTTCTTCCTGAGATGTCGAAGCGCGTAAATTAAGTCCTGTCGCATGGCGATCGCTTGGACGTCCGCCGTCGCCCGAGGGTTTGCGTCATTTCGCCGGGCTGGCTTTTTCCACGCCTCGTGAGGTTATTCGCGTCAAAAATGATGCTTCGGCCGCACCCGCCGCAGTGCCGACGAGCGCGGCGATCCACCAGACCCACAATGGCCCACGACTCATGTTTTAGCCGAGGCCTTCGCCCCGCCTTTGCAAGGGATCCTGGCAAGGACAAGTCCAATTGCTACTGCGAACGGTCGGAGAGGTTTTTCGGCGAGCGCTGATTCAACAGATCGACGAGTGGCTGCGCAGTGGTTGGCACGGGGATAGCAGCACCGCGCACGATTTCGCGGGCAGTCAGCTTCATGCCGTAGACCGCTTCGTCTCCGTCGGCGTCCTGCCGAAGCGTCGAGCCTTCGAGCGACACCCCGGCAAAAAGCCCACGGGCGCGCGAGTACGTGAGAATCTCCGCGCGCATGGCAATATCGGTCGACGCTCCCGCGGTTCTGCCTTTTGGTCCCGCAGCCGCCGATGCGTCACCCCCGAGCTTCACCTTGCTGCTCAGAATCGAATCCGCCCCGCGATCGTTCATCACAAGGAGAACATAGTCGGTCGCCTGGCCACCGAGCTGCAGACCGATGCTGCCCCCTTCGAGAATGACCATCGCTGGCGCGCCCCATGGGCCATCAAACGCCTGTCCGCTTCGGCAGTCCATGACGCCGCGACCATAGCTGCCGCCTATGCCGACAGCAAACTTCTTCACCGAAGGAATGACGATGACGCATTCGGCTCGATCCAGAAGATCCTTCGGAATGCTGTCAGGCATCCCCAGGATTTCATTCAGCACCGTGGCGCTGTTTTGAAGTCGATCCGTCTCTTTCTGGGCCGACAGCCGCGTTCCGAATGAGGCGGCCAGCAGGCCCACGGCCAACAGTCGCGTTGCAATGCCACCGAACGTTCGACCTTCAGCGTTGAGAGACCGAATCACGCGCAATCCTCCTGCTTCTACATTAGACTGCTACTGCATTAGCTTAGTCGTGAGCAGGGAAAAACACGAACAAAGACCACGGATTAACATGGAAAACGAGCCACGAATTAACACGGACTACGACGGAAACAACGAGCCACGGATTAGCACGGACTAACATGGAAAACGAGCCACGGATTAACACGGACTAACACGGAAAAAACGAGCCACGGATTAACACGGCCTAACACGGAAACAACGAGCCACGGATTAACACGGACTAACGCGGAAAAAACGAGCCACGGATTCCCACGGATAAATGTCGCTCCGCACCAGACTCATTATCGCGTTCCTGTTGCTGTCAGTAGTGCCGCTGTCGGCGGTCACGTTCCTTTCGTACTTGTCGTCGGTGCGGGCATTCGAGCTGGCCGCTCAGCGGGAAGCGACCGAGAGCGCGATCGATGTCAGTCGCCGCATGGAGATGATCACCGCCGATCTCGCGAGACGCATGGATCGGTTGTTCGCGACGGGCCCGACGGCATCAACCGGCTCCCCCGCTCCCGATCCGCAAATGGTTCGTCAAACGGTCGCGCCGCTGCTCGGCGAAACCGCGGCGCTGGTTGAGCGGATGGAATTTCACCCGGCACCAGATGCGCCGGCCCCGCCGGCGGTCACGACAGACCCTAACAGCGTGCCAATTCCAATTCCGCCGCAGCGTGGTGGCGGAGGTCGGCGCCGTGGCCAGTTCGGCGGACCGCCTCGTGCCCCTGGTGCGCCAAACCCGCCAGGAATCGGGAATCCAACCGGGCCGCCGTCTCCCGGATCGCAGGTCATCGTCATGGACATTCCGCGCATCGTCGCCGAGGCGACGCGCGCAGCGGCGGACTCGGGGGTCGCCGCTGCTGATCCGAAAGCGCGTGCACAAATCGACAAACAGATCGAACAGCAGATTGAAAAACAGCTCGCGGCCAATGAGCAGAATCTCAAAGCGATGGCCGCGGCGATGAGCCGGGAAGCGGCGACACGCACGGCAGGCGAACGGCCGGCGATGGATGTGCAGGGGCGGAACATCGAGGTTGAGATTCAAAAGGATGGTCGCGTCATCGGCCACGCCAACGCCATGTTGAATCTCGATCGGATGCTGCGCGGCGTTCTGGGTTTTGCCCGCCGCGATCAAGGAGAGATTCCATTCGCCATCGATCGACAGGGCGCGCTCTACACTCCTGAGGCTGCCGACAAGACGCGCCTCGACGCGCTCGGCGTCGAGCGAACCGCCGCGGTGGCCACGTCCGGAACGCCGCGTCGAAGCGGAGACTGGATAATCGTCGCGCGCCGAGCGCCGAGCGGAATCATTTTCGGCATCGCGCGCCCCATTGGCGCATCGCTTCGCGAAATCCGGCGGGCGGCGGTTCGCAACCTTGGACTGGGATTGCTGGTGATCGCGTTGGCCTTTGTCGGAATCATCCCCATCTCCCATCGCATGACGCAGCATCTGGCCACGCTGACCAAGGGCGTGCACCAACTTGCGAGCGGAGACTTCCAGACCCGGGTGCCGGTGCGATCCAAGGACGAATTCGGCACGCTCGCAGGCGCGTTCAATCAGATGGCGGAAGACCTCGAGCGTCACGAGGCGCTCGCGGTCGAACAGGAGCGGCTTCGCAAGGAACTTGAATTGTCCCGTTTGATCCAGACCGAAATGCTTCCGCGGGGATCGCTGCGATCGGGGCCCGCAGAGATCAGCGGCGTGTCGATTCCGGCACGCGAAGTGGGCGGAGATTTTTTCAACTATTTCGTCCTGCCGGATGGGCGGCTGGCGCTTCTCGTCGGCGACGTCTCAGGCAAGGGAGTCAGCGCCGCCCTGCTGATGGCGAACATCCAGGCCACGCTGCGCGCACGATTGCCGCACGAAACCAATCTCGCAACGCTGGCAGATCGGCTGGATCGCGAACTCGATCAGAACACACCAGGTGGCGTGTACCTGACGCTGTTTCTCGGCATTCTCGATGCGGATGCTCGATTGCTTCGATATGTGAATGCCGGACACAACCCGCAATTCGTTGTGCACGGATCAGCCGGCATCTCTCCGCTGGAATCGACCGGGATGCCGATTGCGCTCTATGCTGGCCACGGCTACCGCGAAGCGCGAGTGGAGCTTTCGTCTGGTGATCTTCTGTTCTTCTACACCGATGGGCTGGTCGAGACGGAAAACGAGAGGAAGGACATGTTTGGCGCGGAACGATTGCAGGCCATTCTCGAGTCGGAACGGGCGCAAAGCATCGACATCATCCTTCATCGGATCGAACAGACCGTGACGGCATTCAGAGGCTCCGCTGAACTCTTCGATGACGCGACGATGATGGCGCTTCGCATCAGTTGATCGCTGCCGCGCTTGGTTCACAACCTCGACCGCATTCATCTGGAAGAGCTTACGATTCGGGGTGGCATTAAATCCTTCTTTCGTTAGAATACCGACGTGGGTGGCCGCGAAACGGTGCTCATCGTCGAAGACGATCCTGACGTCCGACGCTTGTACCGTGCCGCTCTCAGTCTCGCCGGCTTCGAAATCATCGAAGCGCAGGATGGCCTCTCCGCTCTTCACATCCTCGACCAGCGCCGCGCAGACATCGTCATCCTCGATCTGATGTTGCCGACCGTCGACGGCCTGACCGTCCAGCAGGAGATCGCGGCGCACGCGGGTACGCGTGACATCCCGATCCTCATCGTCACCGGCTCGACGCTGCCGCTCGACGACGTCAAAGTGCCGTGTATTTTGCGGAAACCGGTCTCTCCGGATCAACTCATTGGCGCGGTGCGACGCTGCCTGGCGTCGGGCGCTTCCGGGGTGCGTTCCTGATTCTTCACTAACTTCCGCCTGGAGGCGGAAGTCACCAGGCCACAGGCCACACTACCGCGCTCTGGCAGATTGCGAAACGAGTTCCTCAACCGCCTGGATCTCCGACATACTGCCGATACCCATACCGCGGTTGAAGATCGATCGAATGATCACGCTGTGCTTGGTGTAGGGCAGGCGTCCGAGGTTGTTCACGAAACGCAAGTAACTGCCCTCTCGCTGCAGATAGAACTCGACGTTCGACGCATAGAACGCAGATAGCGTTTCCCCCTTCGCCGTCATGGTTCGACCGATATTTGCAAGCGCTGACGGACCGCTAAGATTCCCGGTCACCGGAATGATGCGATCGCGCGCCTGCATCGACTTGACGAATTGAAACGCGTCCTCCGAGGCGAGATAGTTGCCTTGCCGTCCATTGCGGTCGGTCTCGACGAGTAGATCCTGGTAGGTCGGGTAGTAACTCTGAGCAGGACGGTTGAGGCTCTCAAACCTCAAGGCGAGACCGCTCGTGATGAATCGTCGATGGAAACGATCGATGGTGGCGAGGTCGTCAGCGGTGAGCGGCACACCGAATCCTTTGACAACCCGATCGAGTCGTGCCCGAAGCTCATCGACGGAGTTTGGCTCGGTGCGAGATTGGTTGATGTAGTCGGTGAGCCGCGCGATCGGCAGGCTGCGCCAAGCATTCACATCGCCAGGAACCGGACGTCCAAAAAGAAGCGCCAGATACTCGATCCGTGTGTGCGCCTGCTCGAACAACGCCTTGAAAAGCAGATGCAGCAGCAGATTATCTCGACGAATGTCGACAATGAACGCAATCGATGGCTTGACGTGCGCGATGTAGGAGAAATTCTGGTCCGGGCCAACGCCAATGTACGCGCCTCCGTGCACGGCGCGCTGCTCGAGGTCAGGCAACACCTCGAGATACGAGCGTTCATTGGAGATGAGATTATCTGTATCGAAATACCCGCCTGGCTCAGAGAGAGTCGCGATCTCGGCGGCGAACGTGGTTCGCGGCTGCGCTTCCGGGAGCGTCGCACGAACGCCAACCAGCGCGGCGACGGCGACAATCGCAATCGCAATTCGGAACACAGGATCGTTGCTTCGACGCCAAATTCGGTGAGTCACGGACCTCCGCCGGGCTGGCTCCCGACAGTATAAGCCTTCCTCCTGCAATCGGTTAACGGGACGCCTTCAGTGGTATGCAACTTGCGCCCATCGAGCGCGATCGACCGATCTGTCCTGGAGGGGACGACATGCTTCGCAAACGTCTGTTCTTCGGTCTGGCGGTGCTGGCGCTTGCCGGCGGGATCGCGGTGTTCGTGTCCGCGCAAGCGCGTAGCAATGGACCGAAGTCTACCCATACGACAACGGCGCCCAAGGCCGGTGCTCCGTCGACGCCCAAGGCGGCAGCCGGTAAGTCGGTGAAGACGGCGCAGCCAACGACGAAGGCACAGCATCCTTCGCCTGCACCCGTTGCGGCTGCGCCAAAGGTGCAGCCATCGAAACCGACATCGCCGACCAAGACTGCATCGGCTGCACAGCCGACATCATCTCCGGCCAAAACTCAGAAGATCGAGAAGACGGCGGCAAATCCGCCGGCCAAGCCGGCGAAGTCGGACAAGGCTGCTGACACGAAGCTTGCAAAAGTGGGCAAGCCGGCGCCTACGACCGACCTGACGCCAGTGCAGCAGAAGTTGAAGCAGAACACGAATCTCGCGGCCAAGGTGGCGACGCGTCTACCACAGGGCACCGACGTGATCGCTGCGGCTGCGGGCTTCAAGAATCTCGGACAGTTCGTCGCTGCTGCCAACGTGTCACAGAACCTTCAGATCTCGTTCACCGATCTGAAAGCCAAGTTGATGACCGGGATGAGCCTGGGTCAGGCGATTCAGGCAGTCCGTCCCTTGACAGCGAGCCCGACGGTCGAGGCGCAACGCGCCGAGTATGACGCGCGGGGCATGATTTACGACAGCGAGCAGACTTCGTCGACCACCGCTACAGCGCCTTCGACCACGTCGGTGTCGACCCCGGTAAAGGCGAAAGCCAAGACAAAGAACTCCGCCCAGTGATCAGCCGCGCGGTTCTCATCGTCGCCTGCCTCGGCGCGTCCGTCGTGCCCGTGGCCGCTCAAGGGAACGGTCATGGGCACGCGTACGGTCACTTGAAATCCACCGCGCCGACGCCATCGAGCGGCGGCGTGGCGCAGGTCCAGCCCGCCGTGTCGGGTGGCGTCCGCAATTTCGGCTCGTGGCTGGACGACGCGTCCATCATGACGCCCGGCAGCGGTTCGCTGACGATGTCGATGGCGTGGTTCCGTTCACCCGCTTATCACGAATTCGATGCGCCCATCGGCGATGGCGGCATCGGCCTCACCTCGAAGGTTCAGTTTGGATTCAGCGTGCCGTACTACAACGTCAGCGCACCTGGAGGACCGGTCATTCGTGGAATCGGCGATCTGTATCTGACCTCCAAGGTTCAATTGCGAGAACCGAATGCGCAACACGGTGGATTCGGCGTCGCGGTCGTCCCAATCCTCACCGTGCTGAGCGGCGAAGCGGATATCGAGAGACGCCGACTGAGTTGGGCCGCACCAGTTGCATTGGAACTTCAGCGCGACAGATGGCGTGTCTTCGGAACCGCAGGTTATTTCTCCCAGGGTTCCGTCTTCGCAAGCGGCGCGTTTGAAGTCGCGGCTTCACCGCGCCTGACGATCACCGCCACGTTAACCCAATCACATTCGACCATCGACGACGCGCCGGGCACGACGCTCGTTCTGAGCCGAACGCGCACTGATGTGGGCGGCGGTGCGGCGTGGACGATTCGGCCAGGCCTCGCCTCCTTCGGCAGCATCGGCCGGACGATTTCGCAGCAGGACGCGAATGCCGCCAGCCTGGTGTTGAGCGGCGGCATCTCGTTCAGTTTCGATGCGTGGCATTCGGGGGCAAGGAAATAGCTTGGCGCGATCACTTCTTCTGCCCCGGTTCCAACAACCAGATCTCATCCGAAACGTGGACCGCGTTGGTCGTCACCAGTAACTTGCCGTCGGGTGAAACATCGAACAGGTGATTACTGCCGCTGAAGGCGATGTTGGTCAGGACGTGCGGTGATCCGCCTGCAGCGGGAACGACGTGAATTTCCTGGTCGCCATTCCTGCCGGTCACGATAAAGCCGATCTGCGTGCCTCCTGGTAACCACACCGGCCAGCCACCCGACGTCGTGAGGCGCCGTCGATTACGTCCGTCTGCGTTCACCACGAAGATCCCGCCGTAGTAGCCGCGGTTGGCTGCAAACACGATGCTCGTGCCGTCGGGTGACCATCTCGGCACCGCACCGGGCGATTCAGTCAGAAGAGAGGGAGTTCCGCCCGATACTGGCGCGACATAGATCCGTTCGGCGCGTTGATCGGTGCGCGTGAACGCAATCCGTTGGCCGTCGGGTGAAACATCCGGAAACGCATCGCTCGCCTCTCCAAAAGCCAGCATCACGGGTGCGCCTCCGGACCGCGCCACTCGTCCGATGCGGCGTGGCGTTCCCCATGTGTGAAAGACCAGGAACGACCCGTCGCGGGAAAAACGCGAATAGACTTCTCCGTCGGCTGTGTCCGTCAATCGTTTCGGCGTTCCGCCCGTCGTCGGCACGCTCCAGATGTGCCACGAGCCATCCACCTCGCTCCGGCTGAAGGCGACCTCGTTCCCGTCGGGCGAAAATGCAGGCCCCCACATGAAGGGTGAATGCGTCGCCAGCGTCCGCGAAGCGCCGCCCGTCAAGCTATGCACGTTCAGCGTGTTGCGCCATCGCGAATTGATGTACGCAATGGTGCCGTCAGATGCAATCGTGGGACCCGCGTCCGGACCGGCACCTGCGGTCAACCGAACAGGGGCACCACCCGCCCGTGGATGGAACCAGATATTTGTCGCGCCGCCGCGATTCGAAGAGTGCACAATCCCGAGGCCATCAGCGGTATACGCCGGCGATTCGGAAAACACTTCCGCCGGATCCGACATGGCACGTCGGGGTGTGCCGCCGGTGGCAGGGAGCAGCCAGATCTCACCCGCGATGCCGCCCGAGCCGCGAACAATCGCCAGCTCGCGTGCGTCAGGAGACCATGCGGGATCGCGCAGGAATGGAAACTCACTATCGGCGCGTAGAAGCTCGCGAGCATTTGCGCCGTCAGCGCCGGCACTCATCAGTTCCAGCGTCCCGTCCGGAGTTCGATGAAGGAACGCGAGTTCCTTGCCATTCGGCGACCACACCGGCGACGCGGCTGACGCCATCACAACCCGTGAGTCGCCACCAAACGTTGAAACGATCCGAATCTCGGGCGTGCCATCCGGCGACTCGCGCCGCGCAAACGCGATGCGATCGCCATCGGGCGAGAATCGTGGTGTCGTCTCCCGGGCATCGTCATTGGTGACACGCACGAGGCCGCCGCCGGCGACGCGCCGGACGAACAGATCGCTGCGGCCAGTCCGTTCTTCGACCACGTAGCACAGCATCTTTCCGTCCGCAGAGATCGCTGGATCGTAGATGGGGTCCTCCGACGAAAGCGTGAGCGTCCAGCGACCCTCACTGGCCGTCCGCTCCCAGACCGAACGCCGGTCACGCTGACGCCACACCATGACGGCGCCCACGGCGGCAACGATCAAGAGCAACGCCGTCACCATCGGCCATATCTGGCGTTGAGCCGAGGGTGCCTTTGAGACCGCACCGACATCGGACTGGACCGCTTCCAGCGCGGCGCGGACCTCCACGGCGTGCTGATACCGCTGCGACGGTTCCTTCGCGAGGCAACGCTGGACGATTGACCGGATTATGGGTGGTACCGATTCGGGCAGCTGTGCCGCCGGCTCACGCAGGATCGCAGCGGTGAGATCGAACTCGTTGCGTCCTTTGAAAGGCAGTTCGGCAGTGGCGATTTCGTACAGGAGCACTCCAAGCGCCCAGATATCGCTGCGCTCATCGGCTTCATTTCCGAGCAGTACTTCGGGGGCGAGATAGGCGAGTGTCCCGGCGATTGCCTTGGCGGGCTGCGAATCGCTCGATCGTGTAACGGTAGTCGCCAGTTCGGATGGCACTCGCCGGGCGAGCCCAAAGTCGAGGACCTTCGCGCGTCCGTCAGGACTGATGACAACGTTGGCGGTTTTCAAATCTCGATGAATGACGCCGCGTTTATGCGCGTGCGCGAGCGCGTCCGCGATCTGAATTCCGTACCGCACCACGGCGTCAGTCGAGAGTCCACCTATTGGGATCGATTCAGAGAGCGTCTTGCCGTCGACGAACTCCATCGCGATATACGCCCGCCCGTTGATATCGCCGGTTTCGTAGACGGTGCAGATGTTTGGATGGCTCAGTCCGGACGCCGCCCGCGCTTCTTCGACGATTCGCGCACGATCTCCAGCATTTATGCCGGCAACGCGCTCGACGACCTTGATCGCGACGATCCGTTGCAGTTTCTCGTCGTGTGCGCGATACACCACTCCCATTCCACCCGCGCCGAGGCGGGAAAGGATGCGGAAGTGGCCGAACGATTCACCGATCATTTGGTGGGAACAATTAGAAAGGGAAAAGGGAAAAGGGAAAAGGGAAAAGGCAAAACGCGGACGGGACGGACCTCGCCGAGCATCCGATTACCTACCCAGTCGTTTTGGGCGACACGGAGCCTCTACGCACGCTGAACATCTACGTGCCACCGGCATATACCAGAAGCGACGAGTCGCCGCGCGGCAGGAAGTAACCCGCGTTAGAATGCCGTCCCACGATGACTGGCGCCGAGCTCGACGTTCTATTCCATGAGGCCGTCACGGCAATCGATGTCGCCGATATCGATTCGCTCGAGCGACTACTGCGCCAGCACCCTGAACTGGTCCGCGAGCGTTTGACCGAGCCCGGAGAGTGGGTGCGGAGTCAGATCGGGCAGGCGCTCGAGGGGTTCTTCAAAGATCCATATTTGCTGTGGTTCGTCACCGAGGACGCTGTTCGGACAGGCCAGCTGTCGACCAACGTCGGAGAGGTCGCGCGCACCATCATCGAGGCGGCGACGCGGGCTGGCGTGTCTGACCTCCAGCATCAACTCGACTCGACCTTCCATTTCGCGGTGTGCTCGCCGATCGGACGTGACGATGGACGGCAACTCGAGCTGCTCGACGTGTTGATCGACGCGGGAGCCTCGACCGAGGGCGGGCCAGTGCAGGCGTTCATCTGCCACAACGAAGCTGCGGCCCGGCACCTGATCGCGCGCGGCGCAAGGTTGACGCTACCCGCGGCTCTGTGTCTGGGTCGATGGAACGACGTCGCCAGGCTCGCACCGGAGGCGACTGTGGAAGAGAAGCAGGTGGCCCTCGGGCTCGCGGCATTGAACGGAAAGGCCGAAGCGCTGTCGAGACTGTTACCGCTTGGTGTCGATCTCGACGCGTTCACGTCCGGCTTCTATTCGCACGCCACGCCGCTCCATCATGCGGTCTGGTCCGGATCGCTGGCCGCAGTGAAGGTCCTGGTGCAGGCTGGTGCGAAGTTGACGACGCGCGACAAAGCAGAGAACGCAACTCCTCTCGGCTGGGCGGAATACGCGTCGACGCTGCCCGCGGCCGCGACCGAGGGAAAGCAGTTCGGCGAAATCGCCGCTTATCTTCGCGAGCAGGGGTGTCAGGCAGTGAATCGTGAACGGTGATCAGGAACGTGTGCACGATTCACTGCCTGACACCCGGATCCCCCCCGGATCCCGGACCCCGCCACGAATCACATTACGGTGTACAACTCACGGCTGGACCGTTGGTCTTCAGCTTCCCCGGCGAGCTCCAGTTGACGATGTGATACGTGGCGGGCGTCGAGCCGATATTCCTCACCCCGTGGCAGCTGTTCGATGCCTGGAACACAATGGAGCCGGGCCCGACTTTCTTCCATTGGCCGTCGACCAGCGCCTCCAGCGTGCCTTCCTTCAGAATGAGAAGCTCTTCGTTCGTGTGCTTGTGCGGCGGATGGGATGCAAGACCTGCATTCAGCGTCGTCACGTGCATCTCTAGCTCGTCGAGCGTCAGCGTGGGCTGACGGACAACCTGGCGCGATTGTCCGACGTCGGTATTGCGGACCGGCCATGAATTCCAGTCGAACACCGTCGATTTCAGGATGGCCGCTGGTTTCTCCTGCGCGTAAGCCACAAGCCCCAGGGTCGCACCGGCGGCAACGACCGCGACGACCACATCACGCATCGTGATCCGTACATTCATTAGTCTGCTCCTCCAACACCGGCGGCCCGTTCACCGACGCACTGCGGCGCGGCGGCGAAAAGCTCAAAACGAGCGCATAATTGCCGCCAGGTCTATCGCCAGGCCTCGGCCAGTTTTACGAACACTCCTATGCGCACATATCTTCAATCCGTACTCCTGGTATTTGCAATCGGCGCCGCGGTGATCGAGCGGCCGCAGGGCCAGGAATCGGCCTTCGACGTGATCCTTCGCGGCGGTCGAATCGTGGACGGCACGGGTAACCCGTGGTTTGTCGGCGACGTTGGTATTCGCGGCGACCGCATCGCTGCCGTGGGCCAACTCACGGCGGCGAAAGCGCGCCGCGAGATCGATGCACGCGGGCTCGTCGTCGCACCCGGTTTCATCGACATGCACACGCATTCGGACCAGCCGCTTATCGATGACGGCAATGCGGAAAGCAAGGTGCGTGAGGGGGTGACGATCGATGTCATTGGCGAAAGTACGACTGTGGCACCTCGCGATGGCCTGCCCGAGGCGAAAGGATCGTGGAGCAACTTCACAGGTTATTGGGACGCGCTCAAAGTGAAGGGCATCTCGATGAACGTGATCTCGGAGGTGTCGTATCAGCAGATCCGGCTGGTGGTAAAGAGTTACACGGGCGGCGCCGCGACGCCATCCGAACTCGAGCGCATGAAGCAACTGGCGCGGCGTTCGATGCAGGAAGGTGCGTGGGGTCTCGTCACGCGATTCGAAAGCGGCGGTCCCGAGTATCCCGGCGAAGTAATCGAAATCGCAAAAGTGGTGTCGTCGCTTGGCGGCATCTACACATCGCACATCGGCAGCGAAGGCATGCAGCAGGACAAGGAGCTCGACTTCGCCATTCGCGTCGCCGACGAAGCGAAGATGCCGGTCCACATTTTTCACCTGAAGATTCGCGGCAAACCGAACTGGGGCACCGTCGGCCGCTACGTTGCGACGATCGAGGCGGCACGCGCACGCGGGCTCGACGTCACGGCCAATCAGTATCCATACACCGCCATGCAGCATCAGTGGGCCTCGTTCTTTCCGGTCTGGGCGCGAGAGGGCGGCCCGCAAAAATTCGCGGCGATCCTGCGCGATCCGGCTCAGCGCAGGAAGATAAAGGACGACAAGGATTTTCAGACTTGGGTCATGGAGCACGGCGGCTGGGACGGCATCGTACTGGGGCGCGCCCGGCGGCCGGAGATCAAAAAGTACGAAGGCATGCGCATTGCGGAGATCGCGAGGGTTCGCGGCGACGAAGATCCCGCCGATACGTGTCTCGCGCTGATGGCTGACGAGGGAGGCGCGATCACGGGAATGTTTCACACCATGTCGGAAGATGATGTTCGCCTCGTGATGAAGCAGCCGTGGGTGTCGATCGCGAGTGACGGATCCGCGATCAACCTCGAGGCCGATGGACTGCCGCATCCGCGGAGCTATTCAACCAACCCGCGCGTACTCGGCTACTACGTTCGCGAGCAGAAGGTGCTGACGCTCGAGGACGCGGTACGAAAGATGACGAGCCTCCCGGCGCAGATTCTCGGCCTGCGCGATCGCGGTCAAATTCGTGAGGGCTTCGCCGCCGACCTCGTCGCGTTCGATCCGGCCACCGTGCGAGAGACGAACTCGTTCGAGCGGCCGAAGTCGTATCCGGTTGGCATCCCCTACACCATCGTGAACGGCACCGTCGTCATCGATGGTGGCAAGCACACGGGGGCGAGGCCTGGGAGAGCGCTGATGGGGCGTGCGTTTACCGGCAAGTCGCAGAGCTCACTCAACTCCCCCCGGTAAGACGAGAAGTACAATGCAGTCCTACGTTCACGGCTCTGCCCTGACTCCCCTTCTCGGCCAGACGATCGGCGACTCGCTGAACCGCGCCGCCGCCGAATTCAGCCAACGCGACGCTCTGATCTCGTGCCATCAAAACCTCCGATACACCTATTCCGAATTGCTGCACCACGTGAATCGTGCGGCGCGTGCCCTGCTGAATATCGGTGTCGCGCGTGGCGACCGAGTGGGTATCTGGAGTCCCAATACGGCCGAGTGGATGATCATCCAGTTTGCTGCGGCAAAAGTGGGCGCAATTCTCGTCAACATCAATCCCTCGTACCAGCTGCGCGAGCTCGAATACGCCCTCAACCAATCGGGTCTGACGGTGCTGATTTCCGCGCGGAAGTTTCGGAAAAGTGACTACGTGGGCATGCTCGAGTCGCTCATGCCCGAATTGAAGCAACTGCGCACAGGTCCGGTGACCGCGTCGCGCATTCCTTCGCTGCACCACCTCGTCTACCTGGGAAGCGAATCAAGCTCCGGCGCGATGACGTGGAGCGATTTCATCGCCCGGGGGGACGGCGTTGATGACGCGACCCTCGCAGCACGCGAACGCATGCTCCAGTTCGATGATCCAATCAATATCCAGTACACATCGGGCACCACGGGATCGCCGAAAGGTGCGACGCTTTCGCATCACAACATCCTGAACAATGGTTTCTTCGTCGGCGAAGTCTTGAAATATACCGAAGCGGATCGCATCTGCGTCCCGGTGCCTTTTTACCACTGCTTCGGGTGTGTCATGGCCAATCTCGCGGCGGTGACGCACGGCGCCGCCGTCGTGATCCCGGCCGAAGCATTCGACGCGGAGGCAACCCTGCAGGCAATCGCAGCGCATCACTGCACATCGATCTACGGGGTGCCGACGATGTTCATCGCACAGCTCGAGCATCCGGCATTCGGCAGCGCCTGTGTGGATTCACTGCGGACTGGAATCATGGCCGGTGCGCCATGTCCGATCGAGGTGATGAAGCAGGTCATGGAACGGATGCACGTTCCGGAAATCACGATTTGCTACGGAATGACCGAGACGTCGCCCGTGTCCTTTCAATCGGCGGTGGACGACGCGATTGATGTGCGCGTCTCGACCGTCGGCGCCGTCCATCCACATCTCGAGTGCAAGATTATCGATCCGGCCACTGGTGAGATCGTGCCGCGCGGCACGGCCGGTGAATTGTGTACACGCGGCTACTCCGTGATGCTCGGTTATTGGGACAATCCCGACGCGACAGCGGAAGCGATTGATGCGGCGAGATGGATGCACACCGGCGACATCGCCGCGATGCGAGACGACGGGTACGTGAATATCTCCGGCCGCATCAAGGACATGATCATCCGCGGCGGCGAGAACATCTATCCGCGCGAGATCGAGGAGTTCTTGTACTCACACCCGAAGGTCAGCGACGTGCAGGTGATCGGTGTTCCCGACGTGAAGTATGGCGAAGAGGTCTGCGCATGGGTGCGTCTCCGCCACGGTGACGAGACCACGGAGGACGAGCTGCGCGCGTACTGCCGCGGCCAGATTGCGAATTACAAAATCCCGAGATACATCCGCTTCACGACCGATTTCCCGACGACGGTGACCGGCAAGATACAGAAGTTCAGGATGCGCGAAATCTCGATCGCGGAACTCGGCCTCGGCCAGGCGGAGGCGGTGAGAACCGCGTAAAACTGCCACCGTGAATACGCGAATTCCAGACTCGCGCTTACTTGCGCTGACGTTTGGCAAGCGCCTGCTCGAGAAGCGCAATCACCGTATCGAAGTCTTTGATGAATGGCGGATCTACGTTCATGAGGCGCTGGGGATACAGCCGGTCGTAGTCTTTGAGGTTGCGCGCGCATTCCAACGGCGACTCGTTTCCGGTCGGGCGTGTCGGGTCCGCACCGCGGGCGAGCAGTAATTTGACGACCCCGGCGTTGCCGACGCACGACGCCTCTGACAACGCGGTTCTTCCAGCCGCATCCGGCTGATCTCCAGGAATACCTCCTTCAGCAGAACCTCCGTCAGCTCGGGAGCGAAATGTGCCGCTTGCATGAGCGGCGTTACGCCGCGCTCCGTTCTGACTGACGGATCCGCGCCGCCATCGAGCAGCGTGCGCGCCGCTGCCGCTGATCGCACCATCATCAACGGCGTCATGCTCGTCGCCCCGGAGGTCCCGTTGGGATCGGCGCCGTTTTCGAGCAGCGCTTTGATGACGCCGACGTCGTCGTCCTGCGGCGCCTTTCGTAGAAGCTCGGCACGCTCTTGTGCTGACGGCGTCCATCCGTCCCGGAGCATCTGTCGGAGCGTGACTTCATCGAGCGTAATCCACCGCTTGGTTCGCGAGGTTCCGTCGATTTGCCTCTCGAGTTGCTTTAGCCCCTCAGGCGCGCCGAGATAGTCTTCGACGGATTTCGAGCGGCCACCGCTCGTGACCCATACGAACGTCGTCGGGGCATCGGTGATGGAAATGTGTCCGCCGTCCGGCGTGCGTATCGTGCGGTATCTCTCATCGAGCTGGAAAAACCGAATGCGGTCGACTGTAGCCGCGAGCGCCGCGACGCGTGACACAGGGATGCGATCCGACTGGCGTCCTTCGACGCGGACGAACTTCTTTCCTTCGTACGTCACATTCCCTTTGGCGTCGATGGCAACCGAGTACGCGGGACACTCACCGAAGCACGTTGACCGCGCCAGGGTGATGACGAAGTCGTCAGGAATCGTCTGCGGTCTGGCAACAGCAGGCATGGCAGTGACGATCACGACAGCCGCGCCGTGGATGAGTAAACGAACCATTGAACGAGATGCGCTGCTTTTTGAGATTCGA
>Ga0207701_10000235_pt1 | contig 55876 bp, 41 predicted proteins | sample KBSSwiSSwithPhiX_FD_184294 | JGI IMG/M metagenome (GOLD analysis project Ga0207701, IMG submission 184294) | Switchgrass rhizosphere bulk soil microbial communities from Kellogg Biological Station, Michigan, USA, with PhiX - S5 (SPAdes) (version 2) | ecosystem: Environmental > Terrestrial >... | reverse complement strand
ACCGGGACGGCCCTCCAGGACCTCGACGAGCTGTTCGAGCACCGGAAGCGCGGCGTGCACACCGCCGAGGCGGCCGACATCGCGGAGATGGATCAGAACACCACCGACGAGCGTTTCCGCACGAACGCCTACCCGACGATGACGATTGACGGCTCGGGCCGCGTCTACCTCGCGTGGGCGGAGCGTGGGTTCGGCATCGCCCGGCCCGACGTCGTCGACGGCGACTCCCGGATCCTCGTTGCGACCTCGTCGGACGGGATCACGTTTGCCGCGCCGCGCGTGGTGGACGACGGGGGCGGACAGGGGCATCAGTTGATGCCAACCCTCGCCTTCGCCGGCGGCCGGCTGATGCTCGTGTTCTACGACCTGCGCGAGACCAAGGCCAACGTGTTCGGCCGTTACGCCAGCGATGAGTTGATGGGGGTGGATGCACAGGGAAGGCGCGTTCGCCAGACGATCGACATCCGCGCATCCCTCGGCACCCCCGGCGCCACCCCCTCGTTTCTGCCGTCCGTGCGCGTGTCCGATTACCTGGTCGGCGGCGCGACCGGGACGGCCGGCGTCCGACAGCTCCAGGTCAACCCGCCGAACCTGCCGATGTTCAAGCTTGGCACCGTGCCATTCCTGGGCGATTACATCGACGTCGCCCCGTCCCCGGCCTTCGTGCCGACCGCGGGCGGCGGTTGGACGTTCAACACCGCGGCCACGGCCACGGCGCCGGTCTTCCACACCGCCTGGACCGACAATCGCGACGTGCGTCCGCCCCGCGACGGCATCTGGCAGAACTACACCCCGCCGACACTCGTGCGGGGGGCGTCCACCAGCCTGTTCGACCCCTCGCAGCCGGTTCCCGAATGCCGGGCGGGCAACGCCGGATCGCGCAACCAGAACGTCTACACCGCCAAGATTGGCGGCGGGCTGCTGGTGGGCGCGCCGGGTAATACCAAGCCGCTCTCCACGACCCTGCCGCGCGGCTTCGTGGTGTTCGCACAGAATCGGACGACCCTGACCAAGACCTTCCGCATGAAGGTGCTGGCGCAGCCGGCCGGCGGGCGCGCCTCGTTCGCGCAGTTTCCGCTGCCCCCCTATACGAGCTCGTCGCCGGCGCCGCTGACCTCGCTGGACGTCCAGGTGCCGCCGCTCTCCACGGCCTCGCGCACCATCTACGTGACGGCTCCCGACCCGAAGGCGCAGGTGAACGTGGATGTCTCCGAAGTGAACGCCGTCGGCACCGTCGTCGCCGGCGGCCTGACCGGGAGCGTGCTGCTGAACCCGGATATCGCCAACCCGGATATCGCTAACCCGGACATTGCCAATCCGGACATCGCCAATCCGGATATCGCCAACGCCGAGGTCTACAACCCGGACATCGCCAACCCGGACATTGCAAATCCGGATATCGCCAATCCCGACATCGCCAACCCCGACATCGCCAATCCGGACATCGCCAACGTGGTGGTCGCAAACCCGGACATCGCGAACCCGGATATCGCCAACCCCGACATCGCCAATCCGGATATCGCCAACCCTGATATCGCCAATCCGGATATTGCCAACCCGGACATCGCCAACGGCGCCATCTCCGACGTGTCGTGGACGGTGTCGAACACCGGCAACACGACCTCGGCGTTCAACGTCAATCTGTTCCTGGCGAACACAACGCTGCCGGCAGGCCTCAAAACGCAGCTGATTCTCTACAAAACCTACCAGACGCCGGTGCTGGCGGTGAACGGCTGCGACCTGCGCGTCGAGACGCGCAATCAGCTGCTCTCGAACATCGTCCGGCCGACGTTCGTCACGCCGGGACAGGCGGTGCCCGACCAGAACAGCCCGTTGGCCTCGAACGCCACGCTGTGGCTGGCGCCCGGCGAGGTGGCGCGGATCACGCTGCGCGTCTTCGACAACGATCGCTCCAACAACATCATCGTCACGAACCTGGACGGCACGACGGCGTCGATCGACCCGGCGTTGAACCCGGCCACGACGCTGACCGCCGGGATTGCCGCGCAGGGCGTGGACGTTGGCCCGGGCGCGCTCGATCCGCCGGGTGCCACCAAACCGCCGATCGTCACCACGACCGGCACCAATCTCTTTTACTTGCAGCAGCCGACCTTCGCGGCGCCGGGCGCCGTGATGACGCCGGCGGTGCGGGTCCGGGTGTGGAGCAACGCGGGCCTGCCGCTGCCCGGCGTGTCGGTCTCGATGGCGCTGGTGAGCCCGCCCGCGGGGGTCGTCCTCGGCGGCACGACAACGGCCGTTTCCGACGCGGACGGCATCGCGACGTTCAGCACGTTGTCGGTGAACACCGCGGCCATCGGCCTCTCGCTGCGCGCCACCGCTACGTCGGTCGGGGTCGTGGCCTCCGGGACGTCAGCGCCGTTCAGCGTCGGCGCCGTAGGCCCGTGGACCGCGTCCGGCTCGGGTCTGGTGACAACCGTGGACGCCGGCGCGACGGGTCACCCGGTCATGCAGTATCAGAACAACGGCCAGGGCATCTTCAGCGGCAACTGGCAGTTGAGCAGCGTCGCGACCCAGACGAGAACGATCCCGCTGTCGTACGTATGGGACGGTTTCCACTCCTATTTCATGGTCAATGCCCGTCTCGACGTATTCGTCAACCGAAACGGGGTTGACGTGTCCCTCGTCACGCTGCTCTCCCCGCCCACGACCAGCTGCGATCCCTGCCGGCCGCCGTCAGGAGGCTTCACGTACTCTGGGTCCGCCACTGTGTCGGTGCAGGCTGGTGACATCTACGGGTTCCGACTCTCCGGAAGCCACAACGACGGGACCTATGTGCTGCAGGGAACATTCAGCGTCGGCGTGGACGGCGCGCCGGTGCTCGGCGCGGCGGCGCCATCGGCCATCGCGCCGGGCCAGATGATCGTGCTGACCGGAGTGAACATGCCGGCCACCACAGCGGGCGGGATTGTCTTCAATCAGGGTGGGGCCGACAAACCTGCGCAGTATCTCTTCTATCCGTCGCCCACGTATCCGACGACCACCGTTGTCATCGCGCGCAGCCCGAGCAATCTGGTGGCGGGTCCGGCAACGGTGCGCTCGGTGAGTGGACCGCTGTCCACGCGGGCGTGGCCGATCACGATCGCCGCGGCCGCTACCCCGCCGGTCCTTCGCGGCCTCCGCGCCAGCTGTGCCTCGACCACGGACCTGACGACGATTGTGCCGGGGCAGACGGTCTACGTGTTGGCGGACGGCGTCGATACGGCCGGAACGACCTTCCTCTGGCGGAATTTCGACAACTCGGTGACCTTGCCGACGACCCCGGCGTCCACGACCGGAGGCCCGGACTCGATCTGCACCGTCGGCACTGCGCCGACGGCCGCGGGATTTACGAGCGGCAACTGGCACCTCGAAATCACGACCACGGTGGGTGGCAGCACCAGCGGGAACAGCGGCGCGAAGTTCTTCATCGTGCCGTAGCACACGACGGGAATGGCTGATCGGCACCTCACCGGTCCGATTGGCCATTCGCGACGCGCCTGTCAGCGGCTCCCACCCTGACGTGACACAATACCGCCACCCGGCATGGACATAGACCCGGACGGCATAACAGGCGCGGGCGCCAGCCCCGAGCCGACCCTCGCGCCTTTTACCGCCGACCGCACGCCCGTGCCCGACACGGCCACAACGACCTCGTTCGACACCAACCAGACCAGCACGCAGGTCAGCACGGGCGACGCGGATCGGACCGTGCTCGCCACACCGGGCGGCCCCAATCAGACCGTCATCGCCGTCGATCCAGAACAGACGATCGCCGGACCCGACGTGCTCCTCGGCCCCGGGGCGGAGCTGCTCCCGGGGACGCGCCTCGGCTCCCGCTACACCGTCATCCGCCTGCTCGGGCGCGGCGGCATGGGCGCGGTCTACCAGGCCTACGATGACGAGCTCGGCGTCGCCGTCGCGATCAAGACCATCCTGCCCGGCCAGGCGGACGAGTACACACGTCGCGATCAGGTGAGCCGCTTCAAGAGCGAGCTGCTGCTCGCCCGGCAGGTCACCCACAAGAACGTCGTGCGCATTCATGACCTCGGCGAAGTGGGCGGGCTCAAATACATCACGATGAGCTACATCGAGGGGGAAACCCTCGCTGCGCTCATCAAGCGGCTCGGCGCCGTACCCGTGCCGCAGGCACTGTCGCTCGCGCGGCAGATCGCCGCCGGGATGGCGGCGGCGCACGACGCCGGCGTCATCCATCGCGACCTCAAGCCGGAGAACGTGATCGTCAACCGCGACGGTCAGGCGCTGATCATGGACTTCGGGATCGCGCACTCGTCGGCGGCCGGCGCGGCCGGCGGCGGAGCGATGACCGGCACCATCGCCTACATGGCTCCGGAGCAGGCGACCGGGAAGCCGGTGGATGCGCGCGCCGACATCTACGCGTTCGGGCTCATCGTGTACGACATGCTCGTCGGCCGCCAGCGGCTGAAGGCGCATGCCTCTCCGCTGGACGAGATGCGGGCCCGCTTCGTGGCCCCGCCGACACCGGCGCGGCACCTTCGGCCGGAAGTCCCTGAGGCATTCGACGCCCTCGTCACCAGGGCCGTGCAACCGGATCCGGAGGCGCGCTTCGCGGACTCCGCCGCGCTTGGCGCCGCGTTTGAGGCCCTGGACGACGACGGGACGCTGCGGCCGATCGAGAAGCCTCGGGCCCGCTGGCCGGCAGTGACGGCCGCGATGCTGGTCACCGCGCTCCTGGTAACCGGCGTGTGGCGCTGGATCTCCCCGCCGCCGGTCGCCGCCAAGCCGCCGGTGTCGGTTCTCATCGCCGACTTCCAGAACCGCACTGGTGACCCGGTGTTCAACGGCGTTCTCGAGCAGGCGCTCGGCCTGGGCATCGAGGGCGCGTCGTTCATCACCGCCTACCCGCGCCGGGACGCGCTGCGCGTGGCCGCCTCCGTCCGCCCGGGCCGTCCGCTGGACGAGGAGACGGCGCGCGTCGTGGCGTTGAGTGAAGGCGTCGGGATCGTCTTGGTCAGCGAAATCGCCGCCGAGAATGGCGGCTACCGCCTCTCCAGCCGCGCCCTGCGCGGCGACCTGAAGGCCGAGCAGGTCAGCGCTCTGACCGTCGAAGCCGAGAGCAAGGATGGCGTGCTCAAGGCCGTCGGCGTGCTGGCCGGCGAGGTTCGTGAGGCGCTGGGTGACACCTCGCCCCCGGCGGAGAACCCGGGCACCAGCGAGACGTTCACCGCTGCCACCCTGGAGGCGGCGCGCGCCTACGCCAGCGCGCAGGAAGCGCAATGGGCCGGCAACGCCGACGGCGCCATTGCCGAGTTCAAGAAGGCGCTGGATCTCGATCCCGAGATGGGGAGAGCCTATTCCGGCCTCGCCGTGCAGTACGCGAACCTGGGGCGGACGGCCGACGCCGAGGCGAACTATCAGGCGGCGCTGGCCCGGCTCGATCGGATGACCGACCGCGAGAAGTTCCGTACGCGCGGGAGCTACTACCTGTTCACGCGCAAGACGGATCTCGCCGTCCAGGAGTACACCGCGCTGGTCAAGGCCTTTCCGGCCGATAGCAGCGGCCTCTCGAACCTCGCGCTGGCCTCGTTCTACCAGCGCGACATGACTCAGGCGCTCCAGCAGGGCCGCCGCGCCGCCGCGATCTTCCCCCGCAACGTCCTGGCCCACGCGAACGTCGCGCTTTACGCGATGTACGCGGGCAGGTTCGAGGACGCCATCAAGGAAGCGGACGCGGTCCACCAGCTCAACCCGTCGCACCTGAAGGCCTTCGTCGCGCGCGCCCTGTCGCTGCTGGCGCTCGACCGCAGCTCCGAAGCAGCCGCCAGCTACGACCAGCTGGCGGCCGTCGGTCCGGCCGGCGCGTCGTTCGCCGCCGCCGGACGCGGCGACCTGGCCGAGTACCACGGCCGCTACGGCGAGGCCATCGGTCTCCTCGAAACCGGCATTGCCTCCGATGTCGAGCGCAAGAACGCCGCAGGCGCGGCGGCCAAGCGCCTGGCGCTCGCGGAGGCGCATCTCGCCCTGGGGAATACCGCCGCGGCGGCGCGCGCGGCGCAGGAAGCCGCGAGCGGCTCCGCGTCGGACACCATCCGCACCGGCGCCGGGCTGGTCCTGGCCGCAGCCGGGCAGCCGAAGCAGGCCGAGACGCTCGCGGTTGCACTCAACAACAAGCTCGAGGCAGACCCCCAGGCCTACGGACGGCTGGTTCAGGCCGAGGAAGCGCTGGCCCGGAAGGACGCGCGCAAGGCGGTCGAACTCGCGCGGGAGGCACAGAAGTACGCCGACACCTGGCTTGGCCAGGTCACCCTCGGCCGCGCCTACCTGGGGCTCAACGCCTACCCGGAGGCGTATTCGGCTTTCGAGGCCGCGCTGAAACGCCGCGGCGAAGCCACCGCCGTCTTCCTCGACGACGTCCCGACGTACCGCCGATTGCCGGCGGTCTACTACGAGATGGGCGTGGCGCAGGCCGGCCTGCGCAGCTCCGCGGCCTCCGAGTCGTTCAAGAAGTACATCGCGATCATGGAGCAGGCGGATCCCCACTCGATGCTCGACGACGCGCGTCAGAAGGCTGCGAAGAAGTAGCGCCGCGGCAGGCGATCGCGGGAGCGCTGACGCCTCGCGTTACTCGGCGTGCAGCACGCCCGAGGGTTTCAGGCGAGACGCCCGCCAGGCCGGGATCATGGTCGCCAGGGCGGTGATGCACAGAACGAGGACCACCGCTCCGCCGAGCACGGCCGGATCCGCCGCGCGGATCGCGTACACGCGGCTGGACACGATGCGGCCCGAGGCGGCGGCGATCGTCAGCCCGAGCACCGTGCCGGCCAGCGCGAGCATGCTGCCCTGCTTCATCACCAGCCAGAACACGCTGGCAGGCGTCGCGCCGAGCGCCAGCCGTGTCGCCATCTCGTTGCGCCGCTGCGAAACCGCGTAGGCGACGACGCCGTAGATGCCGACGGCAGCCAGGAGCACGGCCACCGTGCCGAAGATCAGCATCAGTGTCATCCCCAGCTGCTGGCGCTGGATCGTGGCGGCGACCAGCGCGGGGACCGGCTCGATCTCGACCGCGATCTGTGGATCGAAGCGCTGCACCTCGTCGCGGAGCGCCGCCGTCAGCGTCGACGAGTCGCTCGCGGACGTCGCGATCACGACCGTCTGGCGGCGGAACGGCACCTGACTCAACGGCGCGTAGAAGGCCGGCTCCGCTGCGTCGCTCACCGACTTCTGCCGGACGTCCTCTACGACCCCGACGACCAGCACCTCGTTGCGCGGGTCAGGAGCCGGATAGCCGGCGGCGAAGCGCAGGCCGATCGGTTCGCGGCCGGCGAGATACCGCTTCACGAACGCCTGGTTGATGATCGCGACGGGCGTGGTGTTCGGGCGATCGTCGGGGCCGAAGTTGCGTCCCTTCAAGATGCGTGTGCCGGTGGCCGTGAAGTAGCCGGTGCTGACGAAGCGCTGCCGGGTCCCGATCGGGCGAGCGGGATCGAGCGGCTCGCCGTGGAAGGCCGCAATCAACGACCCTTCCGGCGCGTTCTTCAACGGGAAATTCGACGTCGCGCCGACCGCTGTCACGCCGGGCAATGCGGCCAGGCGGTCCACCAGTTGCTGCGACGACGCGCGGACCGTATCGCCGTTCGGGTAGCGCGCGCCCAGAAACGAGACATCGAAGATGAGCCGTCTCTCCGCCACGAAGCCGAGATCCGTCGTGCGCAGCCCGGCGAAGCCGCGAACCAGCCATCCCGCTCCGGCGACCAGGACGATCGCGAGCGCGATCTCCATCACCGTCATCGCGCTCAGCCACCGACCCGTGACCCGTCCGCCGCTCGCCGATCGGCTGCTCTCCCCCATCAGCGTGCGCACATCGGTGCTCGCCAGCCGCAGCGCCGGCGCGAAGCCGACGAGCAGGCCGCTGATCACCAGGGCCGCCAGCGCAAAGATCAGCACGCGGCCGTCGAACGTCACCGCGTCGAGGCGCGGCAGCTTCGATGCGCCGAGGGCCAGGAGCGCGCGGACGCCGGCATAGGCGAGCCCGACACCGATCACCGCGCCGGCGCCCGACAGCAGTGCCGACTCGGTGAGCAGCTGGCGGACGATCCGGGTGCGGCTGGCGCCGAGTGAGACGCGCACGGCCATTTCCCGGGCCCGCGCCGCGCCGCGGGCCAGCAGCAGGTTCGTCACGTTGACGCACGCCAGCAGAAGCAGCAGTCCGGTCGCGGACATCACGATCAGCAGGATCGGGCCGAGGTCCCCCACGACCGAGGCGACGAGCGGCTTGGTGACGTAGGCCCGGTTCGCGTCGGAGGCCGGGAAGTCGCGCGCCAGCCCCGACATCACCGAAGCCATCTCCGCGTTCGCGCGCTCGATCGTCGCGCCGGGCTGGAGCCGCATGAAGCCGTCGAAGAAGTGGTTGATGTCGTCCGGGGCGAGACGCTGCGCGAACCAGAAGTCGCCGCCGTGCGGCGTGTCGAAGTCCTTCGGCGCGACTCCGGCGATCGTCGTCGCCACCTCGGCGAACCGGATCGGCTGGCCGACGATGGACGGATCGCTCGAATAGAGGTCCCGCCACACGCGGTGCGAGATGACGACCAGCGGCGGCACGCCCGGCCCGGGCGGCGCGCCTGGCGGGAGCGGCGCCGGCGGCACGAAGTGATCGTGCGTGAAGCCGCCGAGCGTCATCGGCAGGCCGAAGAGCTCGAAGAAGCCCTCGCTGACGCCATAGACGCGGACGTGCTGCGGCGTGCCGTCCTGCCGCAGGAGGGTCAAGTCGTTCGGCTGCAGGCCCGCGGCCCGGACGATGGCCAGCCCGGGCGCGTTCAGCCGGGACAGCTCGCCGTTCGACAGCAAGCCGGTGGTCACCCGGCCATCGACCAGCGTCGTCCGGATGTTGTAGAGATCCTGCGCGTCAGGGTACGGCAACGGCTTCAACAGCACCGCGTTCAGGGTGCTGAAGATAGCCGTCGTCGCGCCGATGCCGAGAGCAAGCGTGGCAATCGCCGCCAGAGGAAACGCTGGTGCCCTCCGCAGGCTGCGGAGCGCGAAGCGAAGGTCCTGGAGCAGGGTCGCCACGCGAATGCCTCCTGTCGGCTACTTCGCCGCCTTCTTGACGGCAGTCCCGTTCATCACATACGCGCCGCTGGCGAAATCGATGGTCGCGTCGGCCTTTTCGTCAGCCCCCGGCGTCAACGTGACCACGGCGTCGACCGGCATGCCGTTGTAGTCGAACGCAAAGGCCAGGACCAGCGACTTGTCGTTCTTGCGGATGTCACGAATCGGCGTGAGGGCCATCTGATCGGAGCTGATCTCGCCGGACACCTTGTCTGCATCCACCTTGACCTTGACCGCAAACGCCGCCGGCCCGTTCTGGCCGTCCATCGTCAGGGCCCAGTCGCCGACGAACGGCGCCGCATCCGCGGGTGTCACCGGCGCGGCCTGGGTGCTGGCGGTCGCGGCCATCACGCGGCCGGCTGACGGCGCGCATACCAGGATTCCGAGCACCGCTGCGAGGAACATCGATCGACGCACTGCGAACCTGCCTTTCCACTCCGAGTTCATCGAGTCCGGACGCCGCGCCCGAATCCGGGCCGGCGCCGAGGCGAGTCACGGAGTGTAAATGGCACTCAGTGTCATTGTCAACCCGTTGTGACAAGGATGGCATGTCGCGTATGCTGGCGCCATGCCTGGCCGCCCAGACGATAGCTCACTCCGGCTGAAGAAGCAGCAGTTCGTGCGGTCCGAGATCTGGAACACGGCGGTCGACCTGTTCGCGCAGCACGGATACGATCGCACCACTATCGATGACATCGCGACCGCCGCCGGCGTGTCGCGGCGGACGTTCTTCCGCTACTTTGCCTCGAAAGACGATGTGATGGTGCAGGCGACGGACACCTACGGCGATCTGCTGGTCGATGCGGTGAAGGAGTCGGCGGGCGCGGCGCCGCTGCAGATCGTCGAAGGGGCGGTGCGGCGTCTCGCGGCGTTCGTCGTCCTTCAGCCGCGAGCCCGGCTGGCGATGAAGATCGTCCTCGAAAATCCGGGCGCCCGGGGCGCGCAGTTGTCGGAGTACTCGGTCATCACCGAACGTGTGGCGGAGGCGTTCGCCGCGGCCGGCGCCGGCGGCGGCGGCCACGCCCCGACCCTCTTGGCCGGGCTGACGTTCGTCCTGCTGAACCGCGTGTTCCAGAGCTGGTACGAACGCTCGGGCGAGATCGGCCCCATCGTGGACGAGGTCGTCGCCGCGTTTCACGATCTGACGCGAACGCCTCGCCAGCACGCTGCAAGACACGGCCATCCGTCGGTCGGCAAGCCACGGCCGAGCCGCCGCCTTCAGAACGCCCGGTAAGACCGCCTCGGTCTCTATCAAGTGGGCCTTGCGGCGCGTCATATTGAACCCGGTCCTGCCGGCAAACGACGCCACCGCTTGGTAAAATGATGGTGCGTCCATCAGCCGGAACAGCCCTCCTGAGCCGCCAGCTCTTCCCGCAGCTCGCCGCGCGTTACGGCATCCCGCTCGTGCCTTTCCTGCTCGAGGGAGTCGCGCTCGATCCGCAGATGAACGGCCCCGACGGATTTCACCCAAATGCCGCTGGCGCGCGCCGGATCGCGGACACGGTCTGGCCGTATCTGGATCCCATACTGGCAAGGACGGCCGTCAAGTCACCCGCCTGAGCGCGATGAGGTGGCGCATTCAGGTCGAAGCGGAGACACTAGTCGCATGAATATCGCAGCCAGCAGCGTCCTCGTCACCGGCGGAGCGTCGGGCATCGGCCTGGCGCTCGCGCGCCGATTCCACGCGGCGGGCGCGACTGTCGCGATCTGCGGCCGCCGTGAAGACCGCCTGGCCCAGACCGCCGCGGAACTGCCCGGGCTCATCACCCGCGTCTGCGATCTGTCACGTCCCGAAGAGCGGCGCTCGCTGGCCGAGTGGGCCGTCCGCGGCGTGCCCGCTCTCAACGTGCTCGTCAACAACGCGGGGGTCCAGCGCTATCCACGACTGGCCGAGGGTGAAGGCGACTGGGCCGCCACCGCTGAGGAGATCGCGATCAACTTCGCCGCACCTGTCCATCTCGCGTCGCTGCTCGCGCCGCATCTCGCCCGGCAGACCGATCCTTCAATCGTCAACGTCACGTCCGGCCTGGCGTTCGCGCCTCTCGCCCGGGCGCCGATCTACAGCGCGACCAAGGCGGCGATGCATTCGTTCACGCTCTCGCTTCGCCATCAGCTCGCCGCAACGCCGATCGCGGTCATCGAGCTCGCGCCACCCGCGGTCGACACCGATCTGGGTGGACCCGGTCTCCACACGTTCGGCGTCAACCTGAACGAGTTCGCGGACGCGGTGTTCCCACGCCTGGCCGCCGGGGATCTCGAGATTGGCTACGGCTTCGCCGAGCAGGCGCAACGAGCCTCCCGCGAGCAGCTGGACGAGATGTTCCGGAGAATGAATCAGTGATCGAAACCCTGGGTATGGTCCTGACCCGAGTCGGCGACGCGCACGGTCACTGCGCGGCCGTTCGCATCAACCCCTGCTTCTTCATTTCCTTGACCGTTTCCTTGACGATGTCCTTGATCACCGTGTGGGCGTCCTTCGGATTGGTCGACTCGGTGACGCCGGCCCACAACAGCTTGTTCTGGGGCACGCTGAACACGAGCGTCTCCACCACGGCGACCTCGTCGATGCGCGTATGACCCGGGTCGTAGACGTACGCTGACCCCCAGCCGTAGCCGTAGTAGCCGGAGAACGTGCTGTAGTAGCCCGAGCTCCACATCGACGGTTCCCACGTCTTGCGAGCCTCGGCCTTGACCAGCCGCATGGTCACGACGCCGTCGACACCGGCGCGCTCGTACCATCCTCGTGCCTTGTCCGCGTCGTGGAGCTCCTCGCGCGGAATCAACTTGTAGCTCGCCACGCCCTGTGTGAGCCCGATCCCCGCCAGCTCGCGCACCAGCGCTTCCTCGCCAGACACGCGCAAGCCCTGGTCGTCGCTGATGATCAGCGCTGCGACCTTCTTCCCCGCGAAGCTGACGTTCGAGGCCTCCGGTGACTTCCACGTGCTGGCAAACTTGGGACCGTCGGCGATGGCGACGGCTGACAGCGCCAGCGTCACGCCGGCCGTGTATATCGCGATACGTGTCATGAACGTTCCTTCCTGAAGCGGAGCGGCCGCTCTGGTGATCGATGCGGGAACTGCAGCCGGGAGTGCGACGACTGCGCCGTCCACGCGGCTGTCGCTCGAGACGTCACAGGTGCGAGCCCGGCCGATGATAGCAGTGGACTGCGCCGCGCGTCATGGGGCCGTGGGTTGGATGACGCCAGCCTTGAGGACCGGTCGTTGAACGGCTTCTGGAGGAAGGTGGTCGGGGCGACTGGATTCGAACCAGCGACTTCTCGCTCCCAAAGCGAGCGCTCCACCAGACTGAGCTACGCCCCGACAGGGGGCAATTATCCCACAGACGGGGTGCCGCCCGCGGCCTTCCGATCGCGCTTGCGGCGATACAGCTCCCGATCGGCCTCGGCCAGCAGCCGCTGGACCGTCGGGCAGTCGGCCGCTTTGATCCGACCGACCCCGACGCTCATCGACAGCCGGAACGGACGCGTGTAGCGCTCGTTGTGCTTGGCGATGTTGTCCTGGAGCCGGCTCGTCAGGATCTCGGCGCTGTCCGGGCCGGCCTCGATCGGAAAGGCCGTGAACTCGTCGCCGCCGATGCGCGCCAGGATATCGACGCGCCGGTAGGTGCCCTTCAGGACGGTGGCCGCATCGATCACCACCTGATCCCCCGCGGCGTGACCGAAGGTGTCGTTGACCAGCTTCAGGCCGTCGATGTCGCCCAGGACCAGGAGGAGGTCCTGCCCCTTGCGCCGCGCCAGGGACAGGTGACGTTCGGCCAGCGTCGAGAAGCCGCGCCGGTTGTACAGGCCCGTCAACTCGTCGGTCAGAGACAGGCTGCGCAGCGCCTCTTCGAGGTGCTTGCGCTCGGTGACGTCGACCATGCTGCCCATCACCGCGGGTGCCCCGTCGCACGTCGTCCGGACCCCGCGGGCGTCGACGTAGATGCCGCGGCCGTCCTTGCGCACGCCGCCGACCGTGTACTCGACGCTCTCGAGCGCGCCGCTCTGGCGCAGCCGCAGCTTCTCGCCGACGAGATCCCGGTCCATCGGGTCGATCAACTCCAGCACCGACGGCAGCGCGAGAATCTCTTCGCGGCTGTAGCCGAAGATCTCTGCCAGTCGCGGGTTGCAGTACGTCATGCGCTCGCCCTGAATCAGATAGACCCCGGTCAGCGACTCCTCGACCAGCGAGCGGAACATGTCGAGCGGCAGCAGGTCGGCGGGCGGAAGGTCCATGGGTGGCAGGAGTTCAGGCTACAGGCTACAGGCTTCAGGACGATTCGGCATCACCAGCACCAATCCTTACCGCTCATCCAGCAGTCGCTCGACGATGACGACGTCTTTCCAGACGCCGCGAATCTGCGCGTGTTTCTGATAGATACCGACTTCGCGGAAGCCGACCTCGCGGAGGAGCGACCGACTCTGGAGGTTCTCGACGAACACCCGCGACACCAGTTTCCAGAACCCGGCGGCTCGGGCCGCCTCGATCAGGGTGTTCATCGCCACCCGGCCGATCCCGCGTCCACGCCGTGCCCGGTCGACGTACACGGAGAACTCGGCGATGCCGGCATAGCACTCGCGCGGCCGGTACTCCGAGGTGCTGGCGAACGCGACCACTTCACCGTCCGCCTCGACGACCACCACCGGGAATCGCAGCCCGAGCCAGGCGCGGACATCCGCCTCAGTGCGAGGTCGCGTCTCGAACGTCGCGGTTCCCTCCTCGATCCCCTGGTTGTAAATCCGCGTAATCGCCGCCGCATCGGACGCGACGGCCGCACGGCCGGGCCACCCGCCCGCTGCGCTCATTCCACCCAATCGGCAATGAACACGTTCGTCTCACCCTCGGTCTTGGCGCCGCGGTTGGAGGCGAACACCAGGTGCTTGCCGTCGGGCGAGAACATCGGGAAGCCATCGAAGGTATCGTTGAAGGTGATCTGCTCGATCCCCGAGCCATCGAGGTTGATCGAGAACACATCGAAGTTCCGACCCTTCGGATCCTTGTAGTTGGAGGCGAAGATCAACCGCTTGCCGTCGTGATGCCACGAGGGCGCGAAGCTCGCGGCTCCGAGCCGGGTCACCTGGCGGACGTTGCTGCCGTCGCGGTCCATCACGTACAGCTCGAGCTGCGTCGGCCGCCACAGACCGTTCTTCAGCAGCGCCCGATAGTCGTCCAGCTCCGCGCCCGGCGGCAAGGGGCGGCCGCGGAACGCAATCAGCTTCCCGTCCCACGAGAAGAAGGGCCCGCCGTCAGGCCCCGGCCGGTTGGTCAGCCGCTTCACGTCCGAGCCGTCGGCGTTCATGGAATAGATCTCCATGTCGCCGTCGCGCACGCTCGTGAACACGATCAGCCCGTCCGGGGCGATTGTTGCCTCGGCGTCATATCCGGGGGTACGGGTCAGCGGCGTCAGCCTGGAGCCGTCGGGTTCGGCCCGATAGATGTCGTAGCCGGGATAAATCGGCCAGACGTAACCCTTGTCATAACTCGGCTTGGGCGGGCAGGCGGGACCGGCTTCATGGGTCGACGCAAACAGGATCGCGGTGCCGCCCGGATAGTAGTACCCGCACGTGGTCCGGCCCGTACCGGTGCTGACCCGATGCTTGTCGGTCCCGTCGATCCTCATCGTGTAGTTCTGATCGCACGGGTAGTCGGGCCGCGTGGACTGATAAATGAGGCGCGACCCGTCCGGGGAGAAGTACGCCTCGGCGTTCTCCCCGCCCTCCGTCAGCTGGCGGACGTTGCGCAGGTGCCGTTCGACCGACGCCTTGGCGTTAGCCGGCGCCGGCACTTGAGACGCGTCCGGTGCGGCGCCGCCCACTGCCACCAGACCGCACACACCGGCCGCGACCGCGGCAATGACTGATCCGAATACGCGCATCAGCTCCCCTGACGTGACCGAACCGTAAGATACCCGATTTTTGCCGGGGCGCACGCGCCGGGTTGAGGCCGCACACCGATCTGCCGATTAGCGGATCGGCGGAGGGACACGCGTTTTTGTCCGCCTGTTACACCGGGAGCACGAGGACCGTGACCATCACCCCGCAACGCCCGCTCGCCGCACTGTCGATCGCCGTGGCCCTGGCGGCTCTCGGCCAGACGACGTCGGGCGCGGGGCCGAGCCTGGGCCGGATCGAAGGGGTCATCCGCCTGGGCATCCCGCAACGAGCCGCGTTGCCCTCGGGTGTGTACGCGCCGCGCACCGTGACTCGCCCGGTGCCCCGCCCGGGCACCACCTCCGACGTGGTGGTCTTCATCAGAGATCTGCCGGCCGCTGGTCCGCTGCCGGTAACCCACACGTCGATGGTCCAACGCGACGAGGCGTTCGAGCCGCGAGTCGTGGCGATTACCCGCGGGTCGAGCATCGATTTCCCGAACGCCGATCCGTTCTTCCACAACGTCTTCTCGCTCTCGAGCGGCGCCGTCTTCGATCTCGGCCGATACAAGCAGGGTGACAGCCGCACGCGAGTGTTCACCCACCCCGGCCTCGTCAAGATCTACTGTCACGTCCACTCGCAGATGAGCGCCAGCATCCTGGTGCTCGACAACGCGTACTTCACGAGGCCGCGCGCCGACGGCGCGTTCGCGCTGCACGACGTCCCCGCCGGGACCTTCCGGATCAGCGCCTGGCAGGAACGGCTCGGCGAGACGGTCGCTTCCGTGCTGGTGAAGCCGGGTCAGACGACGCACGTCGAGTTCAACCTGCCGCTGGATCAGTCGTGAGCCAGGCGGCGCCGCCCCGTCTCGTCGTCCGCACCTCGATCGCGATCCTCGCGACGGTCGCCGTCCTCCTGTCGGGACTCTTCGTCGCGCTGATCCTCGATGTCCGCGATCGCGTCCGCGCGGAAGTCCTCGCCAAGCTCGAAGCCGGCCACCGGATGCTCTCGGCGCTGGAGGACAAGCGCGGCGACGACCTGACCACCCAGGTCGCGCTCCTCGCCGAGAACTCGACGCTCAAGGCGGCCCTCGACATCTACCAGTCCGAATCGGCGATGGCCAAGCCGGCCAGCTCGCGCGAGATGGTCGCCACCGTCGCCCGCGAGCTCGACAAGATCGCCGCGCGCATCAAGCCGGACGTCCTGGCGCTGACCGATGCCTCGGGGCGCACGGTGGCCGTGTCCGGCCGACTGGCGGCAGGCTGGCCCGCCACCCTGCCCGGCGCCGATGGGGACGCCACCGCGCCTCGCCTGCTGCTGCTGCCGGCCGGGGGCTTCCGGCTGGCCGGCGCGGACGTCGTGCTGCAGGACGATGTCCTCGGTCGCCTCCAGCTGGCCACCGCGCTGGACGGCCAGTACGCGCGCGAGCTCTCGACGCTCTCCGGTGCCGCCACCCTGATCGCGACCTCCTCGCAGGTGCTGACCACGACGCTGCCGGACTCGGTGGCGGCGAAGCTGGACGCCGCCACGTTGCGGAGCCTGCCCTTGGCCCGAGTCGCGCGGATCGGCGGCACCGAGTATGCGATCCGCGAACTGCTGCGCGAGGCGGACGCCGGCGTCTACGTCCTCGACTCGATCGACGAAGCCGCCGCGCCGGCGCTGCGCCAGGCGGGCCGGACGATCCTTCTCATCGCGCTTGCGACGTTCGCCCTGGCCGGCTTCGCGAGCGTCTGGCTGGCCCGTACACTCGCCCGCCCGATCAACACGCTCGCCCGATCGCTGGCCGACATGAGCCAGGTCCGCGGCTTCGACCCGCCGCTGGCGAAGTGCGGGTCGAGCCGCGAGATCGACAGCCTTACCGGCGCCTTCAACGACATGATGGCTGCGCTGCGTGCCGCAGAAGAGGAAACGCAGAGTGCCTACGTCGGCACCATCCGCGCGCTGGCCATGACGCTCGATGCGCGCGACCGCTACACCGCCGGCCACTCCGAGCGCGTCAGCGCGCTCTCGGTCGCCGTCGGCCAGCACATGGCGCTCGAGGAGGATCAGATCGAGGTCCTGCGGCTCGGCGCGCTGCTGCACGACATCGGCAAGGTCGGCGTGCCCGATGACGTCCTGCGGAAGCCGAACGGGCTCACCGCGGAGGAGTTCGAAGCGATCAAGCTGCACCCGGGTCTCGGCGCCAGGATTCTGCGCACCGTGCCGTTCCTCGCCCCGCACATCCCGATCGTCGAGCTGCATCACGAGCGCCCGGACGGGAGCGGCTACCCGCACCGCCTGCGCGGCGACGAGATTCCCTTGCTGGCGCGCATCGTCCACGTCACGGACGCCTTCGATGCCATGACCAGCGCCCGCGCCTATCGCCCGGCGCGATCCTCTGCCGAGGCGCTGCGCGAGCTGTGGCGCTGCGCCGGAGCGGAGTTCGATGCCGAGGTCGTGCACGCGCTGGCCAGCGCACTGCCCTCGATCGACCTGGCGCCGACGCAGAGCACGACGCCGGTCCTGCGTCTCGCGTCTTCGTACGCGACTGGTTCCTGCCCATGACGAAACGAGACATGCGGACGCTGTTCACGATCGCGGCGCTCGCGAGCCTCCCGCGAACCGCCGCTGCGCAGACGTCGCTCTCCGAGGCCTGGACCATGGAGGCAGTGGTGTCGGGAAGCACGGACACGCACACGCCGGCCGACCCGTTCTTCCTCTTCGACGCGACGCTCACCGGCCGTCTCCACGACGGTCTCGACATCGTCGTTCGCCCGTACGCCCATCGGCTGAGCGGGGGCGATTGGACGGCGGAGATGTACCAGCTGCAGTTGCGCTACGTGACGCCGACGCGCGTCCCGGTGCGGGTCGAGGCCGGCATCCTCTCGTCGCCACTGGGGCTCAACACGCTCGAGCTGCTGCCGTCGAAGAATCCGACGATCAGCGCGCCGTTCTTCTACTTCGCGCCCCTGCCACGCTTCGATACCCGCTACGACGGGGTGCAGCTCATGTCCGGCGGCTATCCGCTGGGTGTCGTCGCCAGCAGTTCGGGCACGCACTGGGACGCGCGCATCGGTATCACCGATCAGAGTCCGACGCGTCGCCGAAACGTGCTGTCGAAGGATGGGCCGCCGTCCTCGGCGCAGTTCATTGCCGGCGGCGGCTACACGCCGTTCGCCGGGCTGCGCGTCGGCGCGAGCCTGGCCCGCGGGCAGTACCGCGAGCCGGCGGCGGGTCAGCCGGGCCGCGACGTTGCCGTCACCACGTTCGAGGGAGAGTACGAATTCGGCTACACGCGTCTCTCGGGCGAGTGGATACACGACCAGTTCGAGACCACGACGACCCCCGCGGTGGCGCGCGGGTTCAGCATCGACGCCATGCAGACGCTCACCGGCCGGTGGTTCCTCGCCGGCCGAATCAACCGGGTGTCCGCGCCAGTCTTCGCGACCCTGCTCGACCAGCCGCGACAAACTGCGGATTCCAGTGACGTGACACTCGGCTATCGGCTGCGAGCCGATTTCACGCTGCGCGCGGGATATCAAACATCCCGCTGGTACGGTGTCGAGCAGCGCACTCACGGGCTCGCTACTTCGGTTGTCTGGGCGAGGAGATGGAGATAGACGCGAGGTTCTGAGGGTTCGGTTGGTTCGAGGGTTCGAACGGGTGCGTGTTCCAGGGTTCTATGGTGCGGGGGTTCCTGGCCGGTGGTGGCTAGTTACAAAGTGGCCTGTAGCCTGTAGCCTGAAGCCTGTAGCCTGAGCCTCGACCATCGAGCGCACCTCGCTATACTCGCCCAGATGCGCTTCGTCCTCGTCGCGTTGCTGGCGATAGCTGGTTGCAGCAAGCCCCCGGACCCTACAGCGCGGCGGGGCGTCAGCGAGCCAGCGCGAAGCGTGCTCCTCATCACCATCGACACCCTGCGCGCGGATCGGGTTGGCGCTTACGGCTACGCGGCGGCGCGGACGCCGGTGATCGATGCGCTGGCGGCGCGCGGGGTGCGGTTCGAACGCGCCTACAGCGCAGCACCCATCACGCTCACCTCGCATGCCACGATCCTGACCGGCCGGTACCCTCCAGGACACGGGGCGCGGCACAACGGGATGCAAGTGGACGCGAAGGTCCCCCGCTTGGCCGAGCTCCTCTCCCAGCAGCACGTCGTGTCAGGCGCGTTCGTCTCGGCGTTCCCACTCGATCATCGGTTCGGGCTCGGGCCCGGCTTCCAGGTCTACAGCGATCGCATGCCCCGCGGCTCGGATGGGCGTCTCGCCAACGAGCGTCCCGGCCGGGTCACGGTGGACGAGGCGATCGCCTGGCTGAATCGGCATCGCAGCGAACACTTCTTCTTGTGGGTGCACCTGTTCGAGCCGCACGCGCCGTACGGCAACCCGGGTGACGGCCGGCCGGTGGCGGCGCGCTACGACGACGAGGTCACGGAGGCGGACCGCCAGGCGGGACGGGTCCTCGACGCGTTGGGACCCGCGGCGGCCTCCACTGTCATCGTGCTGACCGCCGATCACGGTGAGGCGTTCGGCGAGCACGGCGAAATCAGTCACAGCCTCTTCGTCTACGACACGACGCTTCGCGTGCCGCTGGTGATCGCGGGTCCGGGCGCGTCCCCGGGCACTGTGATCAAAACCGCGGTGAGCCTGGTCGATATCGCCCCGACAATGGCGCGCCAGGCCGGTGCGCTCCGCCTCGACGCCGACGGCATCGATCTCACGCCGGCGTTGAGCGGACGGGAGCCGCCGGATCGCGATCTCTACGCCGAGACCTTCGCCCCGCTGCTCGACTTCGGGTGGAGTCCGCTGCGGGCGATTCGATCCAGCGGGTACAAGTTCATCGCCGCCCCCAAGCCGGAACTGTTCCAGGTCACGTCCGATCCGGAGGAGACGCGCAACCTCGCGCAATCGGATCGCACGCGCGCGACGGCGCTGGGTGAGCGCGTGGATCGCATCTCCGTTTCGTCGCTGGCAACGACCGTCGGCCCCGATCCCGAAGCGGCGGCGCGACTGCAAGCGCTCGGCTACACGTCGGGCGGCCGGCCCGCCACTGGCGCCATGCGCCCTGACCCGAAGGACAAGCGCGATCTCGCCCGGCGCCTGGCGCAGGTCACGTCAGGCGAGCTGACCGGCGAGGCGTTGAAGCAGGCGCTTGGCCAGATTCTGAAGGAGGATCCACGCAACCCGCAGGCGCACGTGCGGCTCGGTTACGTGCTGCTCGAGGCGCGGCAGTGCCCGGCTGCTGAAGCGCACTTCAAGGCCGCCATTGCCGGCCAGCTGCCCGGCGCCGATGCGCTTCTTGGCCTGGCCTCCTGCCAGGCGGCCGCGCGGCAGTTCGCCGCGGCGAGCGAGACGCTGGCCAAGGCCGAACAGGCCGAACCGGATAACCCCGTGGTCGTCGCCAATCGCGGCATCCTGCTGTCGGACAGCGGGCGGCCCGCCGACGCCGTCCCCGTCCTCCAACGCGCCTTGACTCTGGATCCCGACCTCAACGAGGCACGGTTCAACCTGGCGGTCTCACACCTCCGGGCCGGCCAGCAGGTCGAAGCGGCCCGGGAAGCCTCCGAGCTCCTGCGCCGCCTTCCCTCCGGGGCGCCGCAGCGGCCCGAGGTCGAGCGCCTTCTCGCCGCCGCGCGGCAGGGGTCCTGACCGGCCCGCGCCCGTCCCACCACCGGTCACAATCCAATCCCCGGTGGATGCGGCCTCCAACATCTTGGATTGCCGTTTGGACCGCGATTCGTCCCACACGAAAAACGGCCCCAAAACCGTAATTTCGACCGGCTGCATCCGCCATTCGTCCCCATTCGGCTGGTGCGGTTGTTGCTCGGCTGTGGCCGGCGCGTTCGCGCCCTGACATTGGATATCGAATACGGAGGCCTCGAGGCATGCGAAGAATAATTGCGGCGTTGATGGTGGTCGGGCTCTTTAGTGCCACGCCACTCATCGCGCAGCAGACTACGGGCAACGTCACCGGGCGGGTGGTGGACGATCAAGGCGCGGCGGTTCCGGGCGTCACGGTGACCGCCAAAAACCCGCAGACCGGGTTCTCCCGAGCCGAGGTCAGCGACACGGAGGGTGTCTACCGGCTGAACGCGCTGCAGGTCGGCACCTACGACATCGTCGCGGAGCTCCAGGGCTTCAGCAAGGTCGAAAGCAAGGGCATCGTGGTCAACGTCGGCCAGACCCTCGACATCAATCTCACGTTGAAGGTGGCCAACGTCTCCGAAACGGTCACCGTCACCGGCGAGACGCCGCTGATCGAAACGTCGTCCTCGTCGGTCGGCGGCGTAGTCGACATCAAGCGGATCGAGAGCCTGCCGCTCAACGGACGTCAGTTCGCGAACCTCGCGGCGACGATTCCGGGCGTCGGGCTCGGCTTCCACTCCGATCCGACCAAGAGCACGCAGTACGCGCCCCAGATCAACGGCGGCGCGGGCCGCAACGTGAACTATCAGATCGACGGCGGCGACAACAACGACGATACCGTCGGCGGCCTGCTGCAGGCGTATCCGCTCGAGGCGATTCAGGAGTTCAACTTCGTCACCCAGCGCTTCAAGGCAGAGTACGGGCGCAGCAACGGCGGCGTGATGAACATCGTCACCAAAAGCGGCACCAACAACCTGAGCGGCAGCTTCTTCGAGAGCTTCCGCGACAAGTCGATGAACGCGCGGACCGAGACGGAGAAGATCGCCAACACCGACAAGCAGGACTACCGCCGCAACCAGTTCGGCGGCAGCTTGGGCGGCCCCATCCTCAAAGACAAGGCGCACTACTTCGCCGCCTACGAGCGCACCCAGCAGGACACCACGCAGACCGTCAATACCAAGGGTCTCCTGCCAGTGCAGGACGGCAGCTACGCCGTGCCCTACCGCGAGAATCTGTTCACGGGCAAGGCCTCGGCAACCCTCCGCGGCGGCCAGTACCTCTCCGTCCGCTACGGCTACAACAACAACAAGAACCCCTACGATGCCGCGCCCAATCACACCGTCGACAACTGGGGTGACAGCACCAACAAGTTCAACTCGATCAACGTGAATCACAACTGGGCACTGCCCGGCAACCGGCTGAACGAGTTCATCTTCCAGTACGCCGATTTCAGCAACCACATCGCGTCGCGCTCCTCGGCGCCGAACGAAACCTTCCCGAACGGCGTGCAGACGGGAGCCAACATCAACACGCCACAGAGCACGGAGCAGAAGAAGTACCAGTTCCGCGACGATTTTTCCTGGCACGTCACCGGCAAAGGAGGCCTCGGCCACGACTTCAAGGCCGGCGTCAACTTCATCAACGAGCCGCACCTCTTCATCACCTTCAACACCGCCAAAGGTGCGATCGTCAACACCCACCTGACCAATGACGTCAACGGTCCGATCCAGACCGTGACGCTCAGCGACGGCGATTCGTCCGCCAACGTCCCGACCAAGCAGTTCGGCACCTACATCCAGGACGACTGGCGGCCGAGCGATCGGCTGACGGTGAACCTCGGCCTGCGCTGGGACTACGTCACGGGCTACCAGTTCGACCAGTCGCAGAACCCGAACTACGTCGCCATCGTCAATGCCGCCAAGGCGGGTCTCCTGAACGGGATCGTCGGGCTCGAGAACTTCGCCCTGTCCCCGGAGAACGACAAGAACAACTACCAGCCCCGCATTGGCGCGGCGTGGGACGTCCACGGCAACGGCAAGGACGTGGTCCGCGCCGGCTGGGGCGTCTACAACGACTTCGGCTATACCAACTCGAACGTGCTATTCGCGGCCGGGGATGCGATGGGCCAGGGCTTCGGCCAGATCTTCAACGCCGACGTGGCGACCGGCATCCGCAATCCCGACGGCAGCTTCTACCGTGCGGGCCAGCCACTGTCGAACATCCAGAGCCAGAACACGGTCACCCCGGGCGGGAAGCCGCTCTTCGGCCAGTATGTGGACCCGCGTCTCCAGCAGCCGTACACGAAGCAGACCAATGCCGGCTGGTCGCACGAACTGATGGGCAACACCGTGGTGGCGATCGACTACGTCAACGCGATCGGTGACGACCTGAACTTCCGCCCGCGTCTCAATCAGCTCATCGGTGACGGATCAACGCTCCGCCGCATCGGCCGGCTGGTGCCGACGCTCAGCCCGAACTCCAGCAGCAACCGGCCGACGGTCAGCCGCGGGCACAGCGAGTACAACGCCCTGATTACCTCGGTGAAACGGCGCATGACCAACGGGCTCGACCTGACCGCGTCGTACACGCTGTCGAGCGGCAAGAGCAACATCGGCAACGCGAGCGACGAGCTCAACACGGCCAACATCCAGGACCCGAACAATCCGTTCGACGATCCGCGACAGTTCGGACCGAACCTGACGACCGACGCCCGCCATCGCTTCAACGCGTCGGCCGTCTGGCAGGCCCCCTGGGGCATCACTGTGGCGCCGTTCTTCCTCTTCCGCTCGGCGCTGCCGGTGTACCTGATCGACGGCCGCGACCTCAATCTGGATGGCGATATCAACGACATCCCGGCGGTCGCGTACCGCGCCGTGAGCTACGACAAGGACACGCACACGATGCAGATCAAGGAGGACGGCGACTGCAAGACCGTGAACTGCGGCCGATACCTCGCCCAGTCGCAGGTCAACGTCCGCCTGTCGAAGTCCTTCCGGCTGGGCGGCAGCATGCGCATCGAGGCGATCGCCGACCTGTTCAACGTGTTCAACGCGCTGAACCCCGGCATCGGCACCTCCAGCAACCGCCGGCTGATCAACCCGACCACCGGCGCCGCCGACCCGACACTGCTCCAGCCCACGTCGTTCTCGGGTGACGCCCAGCGTCCCGAGCAGCGCGTCGGCCAGCTCGGCTTCCGCTTCTCGTTCTAAGACTGAAGGCCGGGGGGGCTCACGCTCTCCCGGCCGTTCTCCCAGCTGTCAGCTCCCAGCTTTCAGCTTCCAGCGTGGCTCGGGCTGCTGCGGTTCGCTCGCCCGACCCTGATCCCCGATCCCCGATCCCGACGGCTTCCCCCACGCTACACTTTCCGTTCGCCGCGCGCTCATGAGCAGGACGCGCCGCTGTCGTGAACGCGCGCAGCTTGGAGTCCCTGATGACGTCACATTCCCTCGACACCCCACCCGCCATGACCGGTGACGAGATCGTCGCCCTGACCAAGGCGCACACGCTGTTCGAGTGGTCGGCACAGTCCAAGGTCGATCCGATTCCGGTCGCGGGCGCGAAGGGCTGCTGGTTCTGGACGCCCGAGGGCAAACGCTACCTCGATTTCAACAGCCAGTTGATGTGCGTCAACATCGGTCACGGCGACGAGCGCGTGATCAAAGCGATCCAGGCGCAGGCCGCGACGCTGGCCTACGCCAACCCGTTCATGGCCACCGAGCCGCGGGCGCGGCTCGGCGCGAAGCTCGCCGCCCTCGCACCTGGCGACATCGACGTGTTCTTCTTCACCAATGGCGGCGCGGAGGCCAACGAGAACGCGATCAAGCTGGCCCGCATGTACACCGGACGCCACAAGATCCTGGCGCGCTACCGCTCATATCACGGCGGCACCGCCGGCGCGATCTCGCTGACCGGTGATCCGCGGCGGTGGGCAGCCGAGCCCGGCATCCCTGGCGTGGTCCACGTGCCGGACCCGTATCACGGCATCCAGCGCGGCTGGGACGACGTGGGGCTCGCCCTGGCCAACCTCGAGGAAGTGATTCAGCTCGAAGGCCCGCACACCATCGCGGCGTTCTTCGTCGAAACGGTGACCGGCACCAACGGCATCCTCGTGCCGCCGGACGGCTACCTCCAGGGCGTGCGGGCGTTGTGCACGAAGTACGGCATCCTGATGGTGGCCGACGAGGTCATGGCCGGCTTCGGCCGCACCGGCGAATGGTTCGCCGTCAACCACTGGGGCGTGGTCCCGGATCTGTTGACGATGGCGAAAGGGCTGACGAGCGCGTACGTGCCGCTTGGCGCGGTCGGCATGCGGCGGACGATTGCCGATCACTTCACGGACAAGGTGTTCTACGGCGGGCTGACCTACAACAGCCATCCACTGGGCTGCGCGACCGCGCTGGCGACGATCGCCGTCTACGAGGAGGACGATCTCATCGCGCGCGCCAAGCGCATGGGCGACGTGATGGCGCGACACATGCGCGATCTCGAAGCGCGCCATCCGATCGTCGGCGCCACGCGGTCGTTGGGTCTGTTCGGGATGATCGAGCTGGTCAAGGACCGGACGTCGATGGAGCCGCTGGCTCCCTTCAACGGCACATCCGAACCGATGCTCGCGCTTGGGCGCTTCCTGCGTCAGGAAGGCCTCTACACCTTCGTGCGCTGGAACACGATCATGACGAATCCGCCGTTGGTGATCACGGAAGAGGAGCTCGCGCACGGGTTTGACATTCTCGATCGGGGGATCGCCGCAATCGAGAATGCCTGAGTGCGCTCGGAGACAGGCTACAGACTACAGGCTATAGGGCTTGTCAGGCTTCTGGCCTGGAGCCTCACAGGCCTGTAGCCTGAAGCCTGGAGCCTGAAGCCTGGAGCCGGGCGAAGCTCAGATCGCCTGAGCGACCGCTTCGGCGACCTCCTTCGTGCTCGCCGTCCCGCCGAGATCCCGCGTTCTGGGGCCGCCCTGACCGAGCACTTTTTCGATCGCCCCCACGATGCGGTCGTGGGCGTCCGGGTGGCCAAGGTACGACAGCATCAGGGCTCCCGACCAGATCGCGCCAATCGGGTTCGCGAGGCCTTTGCCCATGATGTCCGGGGCGGAGCCGTGGATCGGCTCGAACATCGACGGGAAGTGGCGATCGGGATTCAGGTTCGCGCTCGGGGCGACGCCCAGGCTGCCGGAGACCGCGGCACCGAGGTCGGTCAGGATGTCGCCGAACAGGTTCGAGGCGAGGATTACGTCCAGGCTGCCGGGATCGGTGACCATCCGCGCCGCCAGCGCGTCGACGTGGTACTTGCGCCACTCGACCTGCGGATAGTTCACGGCGACCTCTTCGACGACTTTGTCCCAGAGCACCATCGAGTGCTGCAGCGCGTTGGACTTCGTCGCCGACGCCAGCTTCCGGCGCGGCCGCTGCGACGCGACCTCGAAGGCATAGCGCGCGACCCGCTCGATGCCACGCCGCGTGAAGATGCCCGTCTGCTCCGCGACCTCGAACGGCGTGCCCACGTGCATGCGGCCGCCGAGGCCGCCGTATTCCCCTTCCGAGTTTTCCCGGACGCAGATCATGTCGATGTCTTTGGTTGTCCGGTTGGCGAGCGGGGTCGTCACGCCCGGCAGCAACCGCATCGGCCGCAGGTTCACGTACTGGTCGAACCGCTGGCGCAATGGCAGGATCAGCTCCCAGACGGACACGTGATCGGGCACGCGCGGATCGCCGATCGCCCCGAGGAAGATGGCTTCGAACTGCTGCAGCTGCTCGAAGCCGTCCGCGTCCATCATCCGGCCGTTACGGACGTAGAAGTCGCACCCCCAGGGAAACTCCGTCATCTCCAACACGCCCGGTGCCGCGCGCTCGATCACCTCGAGGGCCGCCGGGATCACTTCCTGACCGATTCCGTCACCGGGAATGATGGCGATCTTGTGCATAGCGGAGGAATTATATCGGGACCGGGGACCCGGGACCCCGGGAGTCGGCGCTGGGCGCTGGGGTGGTTCAACGTTCAGGGTGCAAAGGTTCAGGACTTCCGCGGGTCGAGGGTTAGCATCCACGAAGCGGGCGCCAGTCCCGCCGTAGCCTTGGCGAAGGCGGGAAGCTGGAAGCTGGAAGCTCGAACCTATCGTCTCACCACAACATAGGCACCGAACGCTCCGACCAGTCCGAGCATTGCCGGGGTGAAGCCCTTGATCCCCGCAGGCCCGACGCCAAACTGAACGGCGACGACGACGATCACGCCGCAGACGATGGCGGCGAGCGCGGCGGTCGGACGTGGCCGTCGGGTGAAGAGGCCGGCAAGAATCGGTACGAACAGACTGACGGCCATCAACGTGTAGAAGATGGACAGGGCGTCGATGACGTCGCTGGCCAGGATCGCCACCAGCACGCCGAGTGCGCCGGCGACGACCGCCGTGAGGCGCGTGACACGCAGCACCTGCCCGTCCGTCGCGCCCCGGTTGACGAACCGTTTGTAGAAATCCTGCGACAGCGATGTCGTCAGCATGAACAGCACCGCGTCGGCGGCGCTCAGCTCGGCGGAGAACACCGCCGCCAGCCCGATCGCGCCGACGATCGCCGGCACGCCGTGGAGCAGCAGCGTCGGCAGCGCATCCTTCGGCGCGGCGAGATCGGGGAATTGCAGCCGCGCGATCATGCCCATGACCACCGGGACCAGCGCATACAGCGCCAGCCCCAAGGCATTGAGCCCGACGCCGATCCGCACCGCGCGATCGTCGCGGGCCCCGTAGATTTTCTGCAGCAACCCTGGCGAGACGACGAACGCGGGGCCCAGCATCGCCAGGTACACCAGGCCGGATCGGCCGCCGTGCCACAGGTTCCAGTAGTCCGTTGTGGGATGCATCGCCCGGAGCGCCGGCCAGCCGCCCACCGCGGCGAGCGCCAACGGCAGCGCCAGCGCAAAACCGATCAACTTGACCGAGAGCTGGACCAGGTTGACCCACGCCGACGTGAGCAGGCCGCCAGCCGTGAAGTAGATCGTGATCAGCAGGCCGCCGATCACGCACCCGAGCACGAACGGCACGCGGACGATCGCTTCGAGGATGGTGGCGATGGCGACGAGCTGGCCGGCCAGAATGAAAACCGCGCCGAACCACAGCAGCCCGGCAATCGCGGTCCGGACCGCGATGCCGAAGCGATACTCGAGGAAATCCCCGACCGTGCGTAGATCGCGCTCGGCGGCAACCCGGCGCATGGCGGGACCGATCCACATCGCCAGCGCAACCGATCCGACGGCCGCCGAACCGACCCACCAGACCGCGGCCAGTCCGTCACGATAACCAAGCCCGGTGGCGCCCACGGTGGAACCGCCGCCGATGTTCGCGGCGAGCATGGTCGAGAAGATCAGGCCGGGCCCGAGCCGGCGGCCGGCGACGAAGAAGTCCGTCGCGGTGCGCACGCGGCGGCCGATCCACAGGCCCAGCGCGATCTGCGCGGCGGAATAGACGACCAGCAGCGCCAGGTAGCCCATGTCAGCGGGACGGCGGGTGAGTGCGGAACGACAACGGATGGCAGCTGCCTGCAAGAGGCGGGCGGGCGGGTCCTCTCGGCGGCGCGGCAGTGGCCATCGAAGCGCGGCGATGGTATCCGATGCCGCGCAGGTTTGACAACGAACCGGCCATCCAGTAGAAAACGGTCATCGCACGGTCACGCCGTCATTCATCACGCATGTCCACTGCTGCGATCGACCGCGTCGTCTCCGAGATCGAGTCGGCAGCAGACGAGGCGGTCGCGTTCACTCGGGATTTGATCCGCATCCCGACCGTCAATCCGCCCGGCGAGGCCTACGAGGACTGTGCGCGCCTGATCGGCGATCGCCTGGCGCGGTGCCAGTTCGACGTCGAGTACTTCCCTGCCGACGGCCGGCCCGAACATACCTCGCGTCATCCCCGCATCAACGTCGTCGGCACCAGGCTGGGGCGCGCGGCGCGTCCCATGGTGCATCTGAACGGCCACTTCGACGTCGTACCGGCGGGCGACGGCTGGACACGGGATCCGTTTGGCGGCGCCGTCGAGGGCGGGCGCATCTACGGGCGCGGCGCGTGTGACATGAAGGCGGGCATCGCGGCGGCGCTGTTCGCGCTGGAAGCCATCCGCCGCGCTGGCGTGACGTTGGCGGGCTCGGTAGAGATCAGCGGCACCGTCGACGAGGAAAGCGGTGGATTCGCCGGCGTGGCGTGGCTGGCCGAACACGGGCGGATCAGCGCGAGCCGGACCGACTACGTGATCATCCCGGAGCCGCTCTACGTCGATCGGATCTGCGTCGGCCACCGCGGCGTCTACTGGTTCGAGGTCCTGACCCGCGGCCGCATTGCCCACGGCAGCATGCCGTTTCTCGGGACCAGCGCGATCGATCACATGGGTGTCGTCCTCGATCGGATACAGCGCGAGCTCCTGCCTCGCCTCGCCGCCCGCACCACCGCGGTGCCCGTGATCCCGCCGGGGGCCCGGAACGCGACCCTGAACATCAACGGCATCGAGGGCGGCCAGCCGGTGCACGGCATCCAGACGCCGTGCGTCGCGGACACCTGCCGCGCGGTGTTCGATCGCCGCTTCCTGCTCGAGGAAGGGTTCGACGCGACCCGGGCGGAAATCGTCACCCTACTGGACGCGATCGCCGCGGACGTGCCGGGGCTGCGCTACGAGCTGAAGGATCTGATGGTCGTCCACCCGGTACGCACGCCGGACGGATCACCGGTCGTCTCCGCGCTCGATCGAGCGCTGCGTCGAGTCCTGGGACGGGGCGGCGAGCTGGTCGCCAGTCCGGGGACCTACGACCAGAAGCACGTCGCGCGGATCGCCGGCGTGCCCCACTGCGTCGCCTATGGCCCGGGTATCCTGGACCTTGCGCATCAGCCCGACGAGTACTGCAGCGTGGACGATTTGATCACCGCGACCAAAGTGATTGCGCTGGCGGTGATGGATCTCGCGGCGGACCCGGGACTCGGGCACGGGGCGGCTCGGGCCCGTCCGGCGGTGCCTTGAGGCAGGTTGGCGGGCTTGCCCGCCGTAGCTTTGGCGAACGTGGGGAGGCACGAGCGATGGCACAGTCCGTATTGCCGAAGGTCCTGCTAATCGCGATGGTCGTGCTGGGGCTGGCCGCGCCGGCCCACGCACAAGCGACCGGCACCGTCACCGGTGTGGCCACCGACGACAGTGGCGCGGTGATGCCCGGCGTGACGGTCACCGTCACCAACACGGCCACCAACCAGGTCCGCACCGTCGTCACCGGGTCCGACGGGTTCTACAACGTGACGCTGCTGCCCCCGGGCCGCTACGACGTCAAGGCGACGCTGGCCGGCTTCAAGACCGTGATTCGCGAAGGCATCACCGTCGAAGTGGAGTCGACCTCGCGGGTCGACCTGAAGCTGGCCGTCGGCCGCGTAGAGGAGAACGTCACCGTCTCACTGGACGCCCCGCTGGTCGAAACCAGCAGTGCCACGCTGGGCGTGGTGATCGAGCAGAAAAAGATTCTCGACCTGCCGCTGAACGGCCGCAACTTCGCGCAATTGGCGATGGGCCTGCCCGGCGTGACCGCCGCGCCGGCGGCACTCGGCGGCGCTGCCGGCGACGCGACACCGGGTGGCTTCGGCGCGACGACGGCCGGCTTCAGCGTCAATGGGCAGCGCAATCAGTCGAACAACTTCCTGCTCGACGGCGCCAGCAACAACGACACCTTCAACACCGGATTCGTGCTGCGCCCGCCGCCGGATGCGATCCAGGAGTTCAAGATCCTGACGCACTCCTACAGCGCCGAGTACGGCCGTAACTCCGGATCAGTGGTGAACGTCGTCACCCGCGCCGGCAGCAACGCGGTCCACGGCGCCGCCTGGGAGTTCAATCGCGACGACGCGCTGCAGGCGAGGAACTTCTTCGCGTCGCCGACACAGCCGAAGCCGAAGCTGAAGCAGAACCAGTTCGGTGGCAGTTTGGGCGGGCCGCTGCAGCGCAACAAGATGTTCGCGTTCGGCTACTACGAAGGCCACCGCAACACCAGCGGCCAGACCCAGAACATCGTCGTCGCCAGCGATGCGCAGCGCAACGGCAACTTCGGCTCGACGACGATCCGGGATCCGCTGACCGGCCTGCCATTCCCCGGCAACGTCGTCCCGGCGGAGCGGATCAGCCCGGCTGCGCGCAAGCTGATCGACGACTTCGTCCCGCGCGCGAATGACGCCACCGGAACGCGGTATATCGCGTCACCCGACGCGGTCGACGATCGCGATCAGATGGGGATCCGGTGGGACTACAACCTGAGTCAGAAGAACTCGATGCTGGTGCGCTACCTGCGCAGCGACACCGAATCGATCATACCGCCGACGACGAGACCGATCGGGACCGTGGCGGATGCGACGCTGCAGGACGTGATGGCCTCGGACACGCATCAGTTCACGTCACGGCTGATCAACGTGGCGCGGTTCTCGTACAACCGGATTGGCGCTTCGCCCCAGGCGACCAGCGGCTTGTCGAACACCGACTACGGGATCAACGTGCCGCAGAACGTCCCGGACGCCGCCGGCCTGGCGAACATCACCGTGACCGGCTTCTTCAGCACCGGCGACGCGCAGCAGCCGTTCGTCAACCGGCTGAACGAGGTGCGGCAGTTCACCGACGACCTCACCTGGGTGACCGGCAAGCACTCGGCGAAAGCCGGCCTGGATATCCGCCAGGAGCACATGGTCATCAATTTCGTGAACCGCCCGAACGGCGACTACACGTTCACCGGAGACACGGCCGCGCGCACCGGCAACGCCCTCGCGGATTTCCTGCTCGGCCTGCCGGCGCAGTTCCGCCGCGCGACCCAGAACACCGCGCAGGACGGCGAAGGCTGGCTGTACGCGGCGTACGTGCAGGACGAGTTCCGTCCGGTCGCGAAAGTCACAGTGAACGCAGGGCTGCGCTATGAGCTGCCGATCCCGTTCAAGGATGTGAACGGGGCCCTGAACTCGTTCCGTCCGGGCCAGCAGTCGACGCGGTTTCCGGCCGCGCCGCTGGGCCTGGTCTACCCGGGCGACGCCGGCGTACCGGACGGCACTTACGAGACCGACACCAACAACGTCGCGCCGCGCCTCGGGGTGGTGTGGGATCCGACGGGGACCGGCAAGTCGAGCCTGCGCGGGGCGTGGGGGATCTTCTACGACGCGCTGGCCGGCCAGGGGGACTTCTTCCAGAACGGCGTGCTGGCGCCACCCTTCACGCCCTTGCTCGAAGTGAACTCACCGCCTGCCCCGCTGACGCTCGCCAACCCGCTCGCCGCGGTGAGCGGCGGCGCGGTCGACTTTCCGCCCGGTCTGATCTTCATCGGCTGGGGCACCGATTTTCAAACGCCCTACGCACAACACTACAACCTGACCTGGCAGCAGCAGATCGGCGCGAATCTCGGCGCCGAGCTCGGCTACGTCGGCTCGCGCGGTTATCACCTGCCGATCTTCATGGAGGTCAACCCGGGCCTCTACGTCCCCGGCCAGACGACGCCCGGGGCGCGGCTCTATCCGGCGTTTTCACTGGTGCGGCCGACGTTCTCCGTCGCGCGCTCGTGGTACGACTCGCTGCAGGCGAGCCTGCGGATGCGTCCCGTGCACGGGATGAACTTCCTGGCGTCCTACACCTACGGCCACGCCATCGACCACGTGTCGGGGTTGAACATCGGCGGTGAGCAGCGGCCGGTGCTGCCCGTGACGATCGGCGATCAAGCCTCGATCGACAAGGCCCTGGCGTATGAAAAGGGTGACGCGCTGTTCGACGTCCGGCATCGCTTCGTCTTCAGCTTCGGCGCCGAGCTGCCGACACCCACCCATCTTGGCTCCGTGGCCGAGCACGTCATCGGCGGGTGGCAGGTCAACGGCATCGTGCAAGGGCAGACGGGCTTCCCGGCCGGCGTCTACGATCCGACCACCGACATCCGCTACCTGACCAATCGTCCCGATGTGACGTGCGATCCGAACGCGAACGCGCCACACACCATCGATCAGTGGTTCAACACCGGCTGCTTCACCCGCCGCGCAGTGGCCGACACGGGCACGCGCCCGGGCAACGGCGGCCGCAACACCGTTCGCGGCCCCGGCTTCGCGCGCACCGATCTGTCGCTGTTCAAGAACGTCGCGCTGCCGGTCGGGCACCAGATCCAGGTGCGGGTCGAGGCATTCAACCTGTTCAACCAGACGCGGTTCGGGCAGCCCGGCATTCAGATTGGGACGGTGAATTTCGGAAAGATCACGTCGGCCGAGGATGGACGGATAATCCAGTTGGCGGCGAAGTACTCTTTCTAGGGACTGGGGACTCGGGACTCGGACTCGGCGGTCGTGCGTGCGCCCGACCTGAAGGTCGGGCCTACGTGGCTCCGTAGGTCGCGCCGTCTCGAGAGGACCTGAATCGTTCGGCCCGCGCGCATCAGTTGTAGGCCCGACTTTCAGGTCGGGCGTTCATCGGCGCGGGAAGCGGGAAGCGGGAAGCGGAGTTCATCATGCGAGACACACTGCTCACCGCGTCAGTCGCCGCCCTGATCGGCATCTTCGCGGCATCGCTTCACGGGCAGGCGCCGAACGCTACGACAGCAGCGGCGGCGGGCGCCTGGCGCGGCAAAGGGCTGACGGATGTCCAGGGCATCAAGGTCGGGCACTTCACGCTGAGCGAGCGGCCGACCGGATGCACCGCGATCCTGGCGCAGGACGGAACGACCGGCGGTGTGGACGTGCGCGGCGGCGCGCCGGGGACGCGCGAGACCGATCTCCTCAGTCCGCAGAACACGGTCCAAATCGTCAACGCGATCACGCTGTCGGGCGGCAGTGCGTATGGCCTCGACGCGGCACAGGGCGTCATGCGCTGGCTCGAGGAGCACAACATCGGCTACAAGGTCGGCGCCGGTGTGGTCCCGATCGTACCGGCGGCGATCCTGATGGACCTCGGGTTCGGCGGCGATTGGAAAATCAGGCCGACGGCGGACTGCGGGTACAAGGCCGCGGCCGCCGCCAGCGATGGTCCGGTCGCGGAGGGCAACGTCGGGGCGGGGACCGGCGCGACGGTCGGCAAGATGGGCCAGAACCGGTCGATGAAAGGCGGGCTCGGGTCGGCGTCGATCGCGCTGCCGGATGGACTCGTGGTGGCGGCGCTGGTCGCGGTGAACGCGGTCGGCGACGTCATCGATCCGGCGACCGGCAACGTCGTCGCCGGCGTGCGGACCGACGACGGCAAGGGGCTCGCTGACGCGCGCACGCTGCTCCGCTCCGGAGCGCTGTTGCGGCGCGCGCAGCCGCGCTCCGGCGAGAACACCACGATCGGGGTCGTGGCCACCAACGCCAAGTTGACCAAGGTCCAGGCGCAGAAGGTCGCCCAGATGGCCCACGACGGTTACGCTCGGGCGATCTCGCCGGTTCACACGCCGGGGGACGGCGACACGATCTTTTCGCTCGCCACCGGCGCGTGGGCCAACGACTCGCCGAACCTGACGATCATCGGTGCGCTCGCCGCCGAGGCGATGGCTGACGCGATCGTCCGCGCGGTGACGCAGAGCGAGACGGTCGCCGGCGTGCCATCGGCACGCGACCTCGGCACGGTCCCGGCGCGGTATAAGTAGCAGATGCCGCGTATCGATCGCCGGGCCTTCGTTCGCACCTCGCTTGCAGGTGCCGTCGGATCGCTCGCCGCGAGCCGCGTCGTGTTCGGCCGCGCGCCGGCGATCGTCCAGTCCGAAGCCTCGCTGCCGTCGATGCCGTACGGCGTGGCTGCCGGCGCCGCCGGACCGGATCGCTTCGTGGTCTGGAGCCGCAGCGATCGGCCGGCCCGCATGCTGGTCGAGTACGCCACCACCGAGAGCTTCACCAACGCGCGCCGCGTCACTGGTCCTGCCGCCCTCGAGGGATCCGACTTCACAGCCCGCACAATGTTGACGGGGCTGCCGGCCGGACAGCGCGTCTTCTACCGGGTGTCGTTCCAGGACCTCACCGACCTGCGCCGGATCAGCCACCCCGAGTCAGGGAGCTTCGTCACGGCGTCGACCGCAGCGGCCCCGCGCGACGTGACCATCGCCTGGTCGGCGGACACTGTCGGCCAAGGCTGGGGCATCAATCCCGACTGGGGCGGCCTTCGCCTCTACGAGACGATGTTGAACGCCGCGCCGGACCTGTTCATCAACAGCGGCGACACCATCTACGCCGATCAGCCGGTCGTCGCCGAAGTGAAGCTGGACGACGGGACGTTCTGGAAGAACGTGGTGACGGAGGCCAAGTCGAAAGCGGCGCAGAGCGTCGGCGACTTCCGGGGCGCGTATCAATACAACCTCGCGGATGCGCACATGCGCCGGTTCAACGCCGCGACCGCATCGATCATCCAATGGGACGATCACGAGGTCCGCGACAACTGGTATCCGACGCGCGACCTCTCGGCGGACACGAAGTACACGCTGAAGAGCATGGCGCTCATTGCGGAGCACGCCCGCCAGGCGTTCCTCGAGTACAACCCTGTCCCGGCCAGCGCGGACGAGACCGGCCGCGTGTACCGCACCGTCGAGTTCGGCCCGCTGGTCGAAGTGTTCGCGCTCGATCTGCGCAGCTATCGCGGACCGAACACCGAGAACCGCCAACCGACGCTGGACGAGACCTCGGCGTTTGCCGGACCGGTGCAAATCGCCTGGCTCAAGACGCATCTCGCCGCCTCGCGCGCGACCTGGAAGGTCATCGCCAGCGACATGCCGATCGGCGCGGTGGTGCCCGACGCGCCGTCCTACTTCGACGCGTTCGCCAATGGCGACGATGGCCCGCCGCTCGGCCGCGAGCTGGAGCTGGCCGACCTGTTACGGTTCATGAAGGCGCGGCGGATCCGCAACGTCGTCTGGGTCACCGCGGACATCCACTACTGCGCCGCCCATCAGTACCATCCGACCCGCGCGAAGTTCACCGAGTTCGATCCGTTCTGGGAGTTCGTCGCCGGTCCGCTCAACGCCGGCACGTTCGGCCCGAACAAGATGGATGCGACGTTCGGCCCCGAGGTCGTCTTCACGGGCATTCCGCCCGGCCTGAAGGGGAACCGGCCACCGAGCGACGGGTTTCAGTTCTTCGGCCGGATGCACGTCGATCGCCGCACCAAGGCGATGACCGTCACGCTGCACGACCTGTCAGGGCGTGCGCTGTTCACGAAGGAGCTGGCCCCGCAGACCTGAGCACGCCCGGCACTGCGATCGCCGATCGCCGATCGCCGATCGCCCATCGCCGATCGCCCATCCCTGATCCCTGATCCCTGATCCTCTTCATGTCCACGCCCCACTTTTCTTCCGCGACGCTGACGTTCCTCCGGGCGCTCAAGCGCAACAACGATCGTGAGTGGTTCAAAGCGCGGAAGGAGCGCTACGAGCGGGACGTCAAGACGCCGATGCTGGCGGTGATCGAGCAGCTGGCAATCGACTGCAAGTCGTTTGCACCGGAGATTGTCGCGTCGCCGAAAGTGTCGATGTATCGCATCTACCGCGACACGCGCTTCAGTGCGGACAAGACCCCGCTCAAGACCAACGTCGCGGCGAGCTTTCCGTGGCGCGGCCTGCATCGCCACCAGGGAGCGGGGCTGTACTTCGAGGTCGCGCCAGGATGGGTGTGGATTGGCGGCGGGATGTATGCGCCCGAGCCGCCGCAGCTGGTCAAGGTCCGCGAGCACATCGCCGACACCTGGCCTGAGATCCAGCGGATCACGCGCGCCAAGGCGTTCAAGACGTTCATCGGCGAGCTCGGGGGCGACACGCTGACGCGCGTCCCCAGAGGCTACCCGGCGGATCATCCGGCCGCCGGCATCCTCCGCCACAAGCAGTTCCTTGCCGGACGTGAGCTGCCGGCCGAGACCGCGACCCGCGACGACTTCTACCCGACGCTCCTCGCCACGTTCAAAGCGATCGTCCCGCTGGTCAGGTTTTTGAACGAGCCGCTCGGGGACTCGCGCTGACTCGCGGCTCGCAGACGGGACTCGGGACTGGGGACTCGGGACCCGGGAATCAAGGTGACTCAAGGTTCAGGGTAAAGTTCAGCGTTCGAAGTCTGAGGTCAGCACCTGCTGGCAGCCACCCGAATCAGCCCCCGCCCAGCGCCGTACAAGAGAACAGGCGGACCCGAAGGCCCGCCTGTCTAGTTGGCTCGATGATCGGATTCCGAGTGCCGGGTCCCGGATCCCGGATCCCGAGTCCCGAGTCCCGGTAAGCGTCAGTACCGATAATGCTCCGGCTTGTACGGTCCCTCGACCTTCACGCCAAGATACTCGGCCTGTTCCTTCCGCAGCGTCGTCAGCTTGACCCCGAGGTGATCGAGGTGCAGGCGGGCGACTTCCTCGTCGAGGTGCTTCGGGAGGATGTAGACCTTCTTCTCGTACTTGTCGTTGTGCTGGTGCAGCTCGAGCTGGGCGATGACCTGGTTGGAGAACGACGCCGACATCACGAAGCTGGGATGACCGGTCGCGCAGCCCAGGTTCATCAGCCGGCCCTCGGCGAGGACCATCACGGAGTGGCCGTCCGGGAAACGGTACTCGTCGTACTGCGGCTTGATGTTGATGACCTCGAGCCCCTTGACCTTCTTCAGCCCGGCCATGTCGATCTCGTTGTCGAAGTGGCCGATGTTGCCGACGATCGCCTTGTCCTTCATCTTCGCCATGTGATCGGCAGTGATGATGTTCAGATTGCCGGTCGCGGTAATGAAGATGTCGGCGGTCGACACGACGTTGTCGAGGGTGTCGACCTGGTAGCCTTCCATCGCCGCCTGCAGCGCGCAGATCGGATCGATTTCCGTCACGATGACGCGCGCGCCCTGGCCGCGCAGCGCCTGGGCGCAGCCCTTGCCGACCTCACCGAAGCCGAACACCACCGCCACCTTGCCGCCGAGCATGACGTCGGTGGCGCGGTTCAGCCCGTCGATGACCGAGTGGCGGCAGCCGTAGATGTTGTCGAACTTGCTCTTGGTGACCGAGTCGTTGACGTTGATCGCCGGGAACAGCAGCGTGCCGGCTTCCATCATCTGGTAGAGGCGATGGACGCCGGTCGTGGTCTCCTCGGAGACGCCACGCAGATCGGCCGCGACCTTGGTCCAGCGTGCCGGGTTCTCGGCCAGCTCCTTGCGCAGCAGGTCGAGGATGACGCCCCATTCCTCGGGCTCGCTCTCCGGCTTGAACGCCGGAACGACCTTCGTCTTTTCGAACTCGACACCCTTGTGCACCAGCAGCGTCGCGTCGCCGCCATCGTCCACGATCTGCGTCGGACCCGAGCCGTCCGGCCACATCAGGGCCTCACTCGTGCACCACCAGTACTCCTCGAGCGTTTCCCCCTTCCACGCGAAGACCGGGATGCCCTTCGGATTCTGTGCCGTGCCACCCGTTTCGGGGCCGCCGACGACGGTCGCGGCGGCGGCGTGATCCTGGGTCGAGAAGATGTTGCAGGAGACCCAGCGCACGTCAGCGCCGAGATCCGCCAGCGTCTCGGCCAGCACCGCGGTCTGGATGGTCATGTGCAGGCTGCCCATGATGCGTGCGCCGGCCAGCGGCTGCTTACCCTTGTAGCGGGCACGCAGCGCCATCAGGCCCGGCATCTCCTGTTCGGCGAGCCGGATCTCCTTGCGGCCGAACTCGGCGAGGCTGAGGTCCTTGACCTTGTACGGCTGCCGTCCGGCCTTGGTCGCCGCCTCGAACGCGTGCATCTCACGAAGTGCTGTGCTCATTCATGTCCTCACTTACGATGATGGGAAGCTTTCCCACTCCCGCTGCCAGCTTCCCGCCTGTGTCTAGTGCCGAGTACGTTCCGATTCGATTCCTCAGGACGGCGACGTCGACGCGTGCGAGGCAGTACGAGACGCACTCGCCACGAACAACGCCGGCCCTTTCGCCGCCGGGTCGGCGGGCAGGTTCGCGATCCGCACTTTGTCGAAGCCTGCCCCGCCGAGCAGCTTGCGCAGCTGATCCGAACCGAAGCCAAGCCAGACATGTCCCATCTGCTGGCGGTAGTCCTCGCGATCGTGCGGCAGCATGTCGCAGATCAGGAGACGGCCGCCGGGCCGCAGCACACGCGCCGCTTCGCGCAGCGCCGCGCCCGGATCGGGCACATGATGGAGCACCAGCAACAAGGTCGCCGCATCGAGCGACGCGTCCTCGAGCGGCAGCGCTTCGAGCTCGCCGCGCCTGACCTCGACGTTCTCGAAGTCGCGGAGGCGGCGGCGGGCCGCTTGGAGCATGTCCTGCGAGCGATCGACGGCGATCACCTTCGTCACGAAGGGCGCGAGCGCCGCGGCCACCGGACCCGTCCCGCAGCCCAGGTCGCCCACCGTCCAGCCCTCGTCCAGCAGACCGGGCAACGCGTGGAAGTACGAGGCGGCGCCGAACATCTCGGCGCGGAGCCGGTCCCACTGACCCGCCGCGGACGCAAAAAACTCCTGCGACGCCGTCTGCCGCCGCGCCAGCACGCCCTTGAGCCGCCGGGCATCCTGATCCGCGCCAGTAGTGAGGCTCACCTGCTCCCGCAGCAACAGCCACAACCGACGGGTGGCGTGTCCGCGCTCGTCGAGCGCGAGCGTGTAGTGGCGGCTGGTGCCGTCGCGGCGCGAGGTAACCCATCCCGCGTCCGCCAGCGTCTTGAGATGGCGGCTCACCGTGGACTGGGGCAGCTGCAGCACCGCGCACAACTCACCGACGGTCAGCTCCTGACGCTCGAGCACCAGCAGCATCCGGCTGCGGGTCGCATCGGCAAGGGCGGTCAGGTCGTCGAAGATTGCGGCTTCCATCCGTAAATCCGGATTAAAGGTTATATCGCTCGCCCGCTCGAGTCAAGCGGGCTCGCTCCCTGCCCGGGACCAGGGACTCGGGACTGGGGACTCGGCGGTCGGCGCTGGGCGTTGGGCGTTGGGCGTTGGGCGTTGGACGTTCGGAACAGGGTGCAGGCGGATAGCGGCGGGAAGCCGGAAGCGGGAAGCGGGAAGCGATCAGCCGCAAGCGCAGCTTGCGGTACGCTGCCCCATGCCCGTCCCGACCGCTCGCCTGCGTCTGCTGAACGATCGTCCGCTCAGACCGACCGGCGACTTCGTCCTCTACTGGATGACCACGGCGCGGCGGACGACGTACAACTTCGGACTGCAGCGGGCGGTGGAACACTGCGTCGAGCTCCGGAAGCCGCTCGTCATCCTGGAGGCGCTGCGCTGCGATTATCCGGAAGCCAGCGATCGCCTTCATCACTTCATCCTTCAGGGCATGGCCGATACGCGTGCGGCGCTGGCCCGTGGCCCGGCGTTCTACTACCCCTACGTCGAGCCGGCGCGCGGCGATGCACGCGGATTGATCGCGGCGTTGTCGCGGCACGCCTGCGCGATCGTGACGGACTGGTACCCGGCCGGATTCGTCCCGCGCATGCTGCAGGCCGCTGCCAGGCAGTCGGAGGTGCTGGCCGAGGCGGTCGACTCGAACGGCATCATCCCGCTCTCCTCGCACGGCAAGGTCTTTCCGGTCGCGCGTTCCTACCGCGCATTCATGCAGCGCACGCTGCGTGCTCATCTCGGCGAGTTTCCCGACGAGCGTCCGTTGACACCGCTTCGGCGGCTGCCCCGCCTCTCGCAGTTGCCTGCCGCGATCGCGAAGCGCTGGCCTCCGGCTGCCGACGCGATCCTCGCGGGCGATCGCACCCGGCTGGCCGTCTTTCCAATCAATCACGACATCGCGCCTGTGAAAATGGCCGGGGGACCGCGTGCCGCGCGGCGGCGGTTGACGGCGTTCGTGTCGCAGCAGGTGGAGCGCTACGCAGAGGATCACAATCATCCGGATCGTGACGCGACGAGCCGGATGTCGCCGTATCTCCACTTCGGCCACATCTCGGCGCATGAGATCTTCTCCGCGCTCGTCACCCACGAGGGCTGGACGAGTAGACGGCTCGGCGGACGCGCCGGCGGCAAGCGCGAAGGCTGGTGGGGCGTCCCGCCGTCAGTGGAGGCGTATCTCGATCAATTGCTCGTCTGGCGCGAGCTCGCGTTCAACACCTGCGAGTACCTGCCGCACTACGAACGCTGGGAAACGCTGCCGGACTGGGCAAAGCGGACGCTCGAGCAGCACCGCGGGGATCCCCGCCCGCATCGTTACACGTTATCGCAGCTGGAGTCCGCCGATACCGCAGACGAGGTGTGGAATGCGGCGCAGCGGCAGCTCGTCGACGAGGGCTGGTTCCACGGCTACCTGCGCATGCTGTGGGGCAAGAAGATCTACGAGTGGAGTCCGTCGGCGAGCGCCGCGCTCGAGCGCATGGAAACCCTGATGAACCGTTATTCCCTCGACGGCCGGGATCCGAATTCATACGCCGGCTACATGTGGGTCCTCGGACGCTACGATCGCCCCTGGCCCGAGCGGCCGATCTTCGGCACCGTGCGTTACATGACGTCCGCCAGCGCGCGCCGCAAGCTCCACATGACGGCATATCTGGCCAAGTACGGTAACGCCGCGCCTACAGGGCCCGGGGAGCGCACGTAGCATTCAGCTCTCAGCTTCCGCTTTCTGCTTCCCCAGTCGTGTTCCTGGCAACGCGACGGTTCCTACCTGCATGGACCCAACGCGAGCCCGCCTGCGGCTGGGCGGACGCTAACTGTTCGCCCCTCAATCCGGGTTCCGACCACGAGCTTCACATGCAGGTGGGGCAACTTAGCGGAAGGGGACCGAAATCGGAGCCCACGCGCCCGACCCGACTCAGCTGAGAGCTGGTAGCTGGTAGCTGGTAGCTGCCGGCCAGGCACGCTCTGTGCACCGCCCGCAACGTTCGCGTGGCGCCCGGTACAACGCCAGGCACTCGCGGAGACGATGCGAAAGGAAGCGATATGTCGGATGGATCGATGAACCTGACCGTGCAGCGCGGCGACAAGTCCGTGTGGGACTCACGCGGGCTCGCGGGCACGCTCTCGGATTACGACCAGGAGCGCTGGATGGCCGCGGCCTGGGGCTCCGCGCTGGCGGTGCTCGGCGCACGCCGCGGCGGCTTCGGCGGCGGATTGCTGGCGGTGCTCGGTTCGACACTCGCGGTACGCGCGGCGATGGGCCGGCGCGATCTGCACGTCGCCCGCCACTGGATCGACGAGCGGCTCGCCGACGGCGGCTGGCGCGCCAAGGACGTCGTCCACGAAAGCTCGGCGGAATCGTTCCCGGCCAGCGACGCGCCGTCGTGGACGGCCGACTCCGGCGCCACCATCAACCGGTAAGAGGCGGGTCGACGCATGGATATGGAACTGCAGTTTCCCGGCGACGTCCAGGAAGCGCGGGCGCGGAGCTCCCGCAACGTGAGCGAACCCGAGCGGTGGGCCTCGGTCGCCGCAGGCGCCGGACTGGTCGTGTACGGCTTGCGCCGGCGCAGCGCGTCCGGACTCGCGGTTGCCGCGATGGGCGGCATGCTGATCGGCCGCGGCGCCAGTGGCCATAGCCACACCTACGAGGCGCTCGGGCTCAACACCGCCGCGAACGGCGGCGACACGCGCCGCGTCCTGCGCGGCAGGGGCGGCACCCTGGTCGACGAGTCGGTCACGGTGAATCGCCCGGCGGCAGAGTTGTACGCATATTGGCGGAAGCTCGACAACCTGCCGAAGTTCATGAAGCATCTCGAGTCGGTCGAGCAGACCTCGGACACGGTCTCCCGCTGGAAGGCCCGTAGCCTGGGCGGCAAGACCGTCACCTGGTCGGCGGAGATCATCAACGAAGTCCCCAACGTGCTGATCGCCTGGCGCTCGCTCGACGGCTCGGCCGTCGTCAGCGCCGGGTCGGTCCACTTCGATGAGGCGGGCGCGGGCCGGGGCACCCGCCTCCGCGTGCGGATGCAATACAGCCCGCCCGGCGGCAAGCTGGGCACCCTTGCCGCGCGCATGACTGGTCAGGATGCGGCCACCGAGGTGCGCGAGGATCTGCGCCGGTTCAAACAACTGCTGGAGGCCGGCGAGGTCGCGACGACCGAGGGCCAGCCACGGGGTCGAGCATGAAAGCCGCTTGCTGGTACGGAACGAACGATGTGCGCGTCGAGCAGGTCCCGGATCCCAAGATCCTCAACCCGCGCGACGCGATCATCAAGATCACCCTGACCGCAATCTGCGGATCGGATCTCCACCTCTACGACGGCTTCATCCCGACGATGGAGAAGGGGGACATCCTCGGCCACGAGTTCATGGGCGAGGTGGTGGAGGTCGGCTCCGCCAACCACACCCTGAGAGTCGGCGATCGCGTCGTGGTCCCCTTCACGATCGCGTGCGGGCGCTGCTTCTTCTGCACGCGCGATCTCTGGTCGGCGTGCGACAACTCCAACCCGAACGCCTGGATGCTCGAGAAGCTGTACGGCTCCTCGGGCTCGGGCCTCTTCGGCTACTCGCACATGATGGGCGGCTACGCCGGAGGTCAGGCGCAGTACGTGCGCGTGCCGTTCGCGGACGTCGGCCCGATTCGCATTCCCGACCATCTGCCCGACGAAAAGGTGCTTTTCCTGTCGGACATCTTCCCCACCGGCTACATGGCCGCAGAGAACTGCAACATCCAGCCGGGCGACACGGTCGCGGTGTGGGGCTGCGGGCCGGTCGGCCAGTTCGCGATCAAGAGTGCCTGGCTGCTCGGCGCCGGGCGGGTCATCGCGATCGACCGGCAGCCCGATCGGCTCCAGATGGCCGCGGACTATGGCAAAGCGGAAACCATCAACTTCGACCACGTGAGCGTCTTCGACGCGCTCAAGGAAGCGACCGGCGGGAACGGCCCCGACGCCTGTATCGATGCTGTCGGGCTCGAGGCGCACGGCAGCGGCTCGATCGATGCGTGGTACGACAAGGTCAAGACCAGTACCTTCCTCGCCACTGACCGCGCCTCCGCGCTCCGCCACGCCATTCAGGCCTGCCGCAAAGGGGGCACTGTGTCGATCCCCGGCGTCTACGGCGGGTTCGTGGACAAGGTGCCCATGGGAGCCGCCTTCGGCAAGGGCCTGACCCTGAAGATGGGCCAGACCCACGTCCACAAGTACCTCAAGCCGCTGCTCGACCGGGTCGACCGGGGCGAGATCGATCCGTCAGGTGTGATCACGCACCGCATCTCGATGGACGAGATCCCGGCCGCATATCAGACCTTCAAGCGGAAGGAAGACCACTGTATCAAGGTGGTAATCAAGCCGTAGCTTCCAGCTTCCCGCTTCCAGGCCGAACCGTGCGAGATGCCCTGAACACGAAGCGGGAAGCTGGAAGCGGGAAGCTGGCGTCTAAGAGCGTCAGAGCTCATTATTCTCCACCGCCGCGCGATCGCTCAGCGTCGTGACGAGCGACGGCGCCCAGGGCGAACGCGTGTCCCGCCCTCGTTCCATCTGATCGCCGCTCGGCCCGGCCGGTCCGGGCAGGAAGCGGACGGCCGCGGCCATGAGCCCGGCGAACACTGTCGGGGCGACAGCTGCCGCCATCACCGCAAGCTTGGCGGGCAGACTGATCGTCAGCTCCGGGTCGCCGTACCGGCATGCCTCGAGAATCTGACCCGCGGCGCGCTCGGCGCCGATCGACATCCCCGGTATCGAGTCGGCGATCGCGAACCAGGCGAACTCCTGATCGTGCTGCCCCTTGAACGAGGCATTGATCGGCGATCCGGTCCGCATCAGCCCTGGCGAGACGGTGGTGACCCGGATCCCATGTGCCGCCACTTCGGCACGGACAGCGTCCGACAGGCCGACCAGCGCGAACTTGCTGGCCGAGTAGGGCGCGAGGTGCGGGACCGCGATCCGTCCGCCAATCGAAGAGACGTTGACGATCCGCCCGAAGGCGCGGCGTTTCATCGCCGGCAGGCACGCCTGCATCAAATACAGGGGACCCCAGAAGTGGGTCGCCATCGCGTTCTCGAAGTCCTCCGTCTGCATGTGTTCGAGCGGACCGACCTGGATCACGCCGGCGTTGTTCACCAGGACATCGATGCCCGAGTGACGCTCGAGGATCTCGGCGATCGCCCGATCGACGTCCCCCTTCGACCGGATGTCGCAGGTGTATGTTTCAACCGACGTGTCGCCGCTCTCCGCGACCTGAGACGCCGCGCGGCCGAGCTCGTCCTCGTCGCGCGCCAGCAGGCACACTCGGGCGCCCTGCGCTGCGAACTGCCGCGCGAGCACCAGGCCGAGCCCCCGCGATCCGCCGCTGAGCACGACGGTGCGGCCGGCCAGGTCGATGCGGTTGCGGCTGCGCAAAACCTGGTAACCGCCAAGAACCGCGGCGGCGCCGGCCACCATGCCGACAACGAACGACTGCTGCTTCATATCGAGATCTCCATCAGGCGTCGCAGCGCCAGCGCATCCACCGGCGCGTGGCCGCCCACGTCGTTGTTGAAGTACGCGTATACGTCGGTCCCCTGTCGCCGCCGTTCGGTCAGCCACGCCGCCCAGGGCTCCAGGCGAGCTGCCGAGTAGCCCCCGGAATAGCTGCCGGTGGGACCGTGGAATCGAACATACACGAACGACGCCACGGCGACCCGCTCCGTCGCCGAGCCGCGCATGTCGTGCAAGCACAGCGCAACGTCATGCGCCCGCAACAGCGCCAGCACGTCGTCGGCATACCACGAGGGATCGCGGAACTCGATGGTGTGCCGCACCCCGGCCGGCAGGGTGCGGAGAAAGTGCTGCAGGCGCGCGGTGTCTTTCCTCCAACCGGGCGGCAGCTGGTAGAGGACCGGGCCGAGGTGCTGCTTCAGTTCTCGGGCGCGATCGAAGAACCGCGCGAGCGGATCTTCAGGGTCCTTCAGCTTCTTCATGTGGGTCAGGAAGCGGCTCGCCTTTACGGCATACAGGAACCCGGGCGGGGCCAGATCGCGCCAGCGCGCGAAGGTGCTGGCGTCCGGCAGGCGGTAGAAGCTGTTGTTGATTTCGACCGTGTCGAAGACGGAGGAGTAGTGTGCGAACCACCGCTTGAGCGGCAGGCCGACGTACAAGTTCTCGCGCCAGTGGCGGTATTGCCAGCCCGAACAGCCGACCCGGAGCTGCCCCAACGTCATCGCCTCCGCCCGAGGCAAGGCGGATGCCGCGAGCGGGTTGCCCGGCCGCCGCGGCTCGGGCATCATGCCGCATGAGCGCAACGCCGCCACCCCCGACGATCACCTTCCCTGACTTCGACCGCGTGGACATCCGTGTCGGGCGGATCGTACGTGCCGAGCCCTTCCCCGAAGCGCGCAAGCCGGCTTACAGGCTGACCATCGATTTCGGCCCGGACCTTGGTACCCGCCGCTCCTCAGCCCAGCTCACACCACGCTATCGCCGGGAGGAGCTCGAAGGCCGGCTGGTCGTCGCCGTGGTGAACTTTCCGCCGAGACAGATCGGGCCGTTCATGTCAGAGGTGCTCACCTTGGGGGTGCCGGACGACTCCGGCGCGGTGATCCTGCTCTCGCCTGATCGTGAAGTACCGCTGGGCGGGCGGATGTTCTGACCGTCAGATGGATCGGCTCGCCTCACACAAGCGCGTCCTCACGTGCACTCGTCGTCCGTCGCGGACGCGAACGGTGACCGTGCCGCTGCTGTCGCCATCCGACGCACGCAGCGTGGGTCGCGTTGCGATATCCGCCCGACCACTTACTAGCGTTCGGACGAACCCGGAGTGCGCGAAGAGCCCGAGAGCTCGCGCTCGGCCTCGAGCCAGTCGTCGGTCGCCCGGCCATGGGCACCGCCGCGCTGTAAGTAGAGCTCGTACGCGCGCGCCGCGATCCGCTCGCGGGCGTCGGCCGAGTCGGAGCTCTCGTTCTGCTCCGACGTCGTGTCAACCGAAGGCGCGTCGGGATTCACTACCGTTCGTGCCGCTGACTCGACGGTCCCTGGCTCACCTGAAGTCGTCCGGGACGAGTTGGTCTTCTTAGCCATAGATGACTGTCCAGCTTGCAAGGCATGCGCCAGCGCTTGTGCAGCGCGCGGTGCTGTCACTCAGTCCGTTGTTTGCTCGATCAGCAGGGGGACGATTAGACTTTCGTCACTCACTGGCAATCTGGCGGTTCTTCCAGGACTGAGGAGGCTCTGGATGATGTGCGCGCAAATCGTGCCGCGACCCCGTGGCATGGCAATCGTTTCGGTCTTGGTGTTTGTGTCGGCCCTTTCGGCGGTGCCGGCTGCGGCGCAGGGTGGTCGCGGTGGCGCTGCTGGCGGGCGCGGCGGCGGGGGTGACCAGATCGCCTCACTCGACGAGCGGGTGGCCGGCTTCAAAAAGCTCGACGGCTTCGTGCCGCTCTACTGGGATGAGGCGGGAGGCCGGCTCTGGATGGAGGTCCCCAAGCTGAACACCGAGGTCCTCTACTCGACGGGCATCGCCGCTGGTCTCGGCTCGAACGACATTGGGATCGATCGCGGCGCGCTGGCGGGCTCCCGGATCATCAGCTTCGAACGCGTCGGTCCGCGTATTCTGGTCGTACAGCCCAACTACAAATACCGCGCACTCACGACCAACCAGGCCGAAGCCAAGGCGGTGCGCGACGGTTTCGCGCGGTCGATCATCTGGAGCTTCCCGATCGCGGCGGCGAGCGGCGATCGGCTGCTGGTCGACGCCACCGAGTTCCTCGTCCGCGATTCGTCGGAAATGGCCGGCCGGCTGCAGCCCGGCACGTATCGGTTCGAGCCGAACCGCAGCTCGATCTACATGCCGATGACGCAGAACTTTCCCAAGAACACGGAGATGGAAGTCGAGTTGACGTTCGTCCGCCAGCCCGGCGCCGGCGGCGGCGGGCGTGGCGGCGGGCGCGGCGGTGGCGCCTTCGAAGGGGTCGCGGACGTCGCGGCAACACCGGAAGCGGCCAGCATCCGCATGCATCACTCGATCGTCGAGCTGCCGGACGCGAACTACAAGCCGCGCGCCTACGATCCCCGTTCCGGCTACAGCGGCATGTCGTACGAGAACTACTCTGCGCCACTCGGCACGCCGATGACGGAGCGCTTCATCCGCCGGCATCGGCTCGAGAAGAAGGATCCGTCCGCCGCGACCAGTGATCCCGTCAAGCCGATCGTCTACTACCTCGATCCCGGCGCCCCGGAGCCGATTCGCTCGGCGCTCATGGACGGCGCGAAGTGGTGGAACCAGGCGTTCGAGGCGGCCGGCTACCGGAATGCCTTCCGCGTCGAGATGCTGCCCGAAGGCGTCAGCCCCCTCGACATCCGCTACAACGTCGTCAACTGGGTGCACCGCTCGACGCGCGGCTGGAGCACCGGCGGCAGCGTCGCCGATCCCCGCACCGGCGAGATCATCAAGGGCGTGGTGGAGCTCGGCTCGCTGCGCGCCGAGCAGGACTACATGATCGCCGAAGGGCTTCTGAGCCCGTACAAGACCGGTGACGAAACCCCGCCCGAGCTCGCGCAGTGGGCCCTTGCCCGCATGCGCCAGCTGGCCGCCCACGAGATCGGGCACACCCTCGGCCTCGGCCACAACTACTACGACAGCGAAGCCGGCCGCATCTCGGTGCTCGATTACCCGCAGCCGCTGATCAAGCTGAAGGCCGACGGAACGTTGGACTACGCGGACGTGTACGCGGTCGGCATCGGCGAGTGGGACAAGGTCGCCATCACCTATGGCTATCAGGATTTCCCGAAGGGCACCGACGAGCACAAGGCGCTCACCAAGATCCTCGACGACGCATGGGCGAAGGACATTCGCTACATGACCAACCAGGACATGAGCGCCAACCCGCGCGTCGATCAATGGTCGAACGGCACCGATCCGGCGGCCGAGTTGACGCGCCTGATGGCGATCCGCAAATCCGCGCTCGCCCGCTTCGGCGAGCGGTCGATCAAGAAGGGCCGCGCGATGGCGGAGATGGAGGAAGTGCTCGTCCCCCTCTATCTCTATCACCGCTACCAGGTCGAAGCCGCGGCGTCGGCGGTGGGCGGGATGCACTACATCTATGCGCTCCGCGGCGACGGCCGTCAGCCGACGCGGCCGGTGCCGGCCAACGAGCAGCGCGCCGCGCTCCAGGCGTTGATGGCGACAATCAAGCCATCGGCCCTCGCCCTGCCTGACGCGGTCGTCCAGAACCTGCCGCCGCGCCCGTCCGGATACGAAGGCAGCCGCGAGCTGTTCCCGCGCAATACGGGCTTGATGTTCGACGTGATCACGCCGGCGATGGTCGCCTCCGATCTGACCATCTCGATGCTCCTCGAAGGCCCGCGCGCCGCCCGCATCGTCGAGCAGCATGCGATCGATCCGGGCCTGCCGGGGCTGGACGACGTGATCGGCATGCTGGTGGACGCGACGTTCAAGGCGACGACCGCGACCGCCTACGAGGCGGAGATTGCCCGGACGACGCAGCGGGTGCTGGTCGAGAACCTGATGACGCTGGCGGCCGGGTCGCCGATGCCGCAGGTGCGCGCGATCGCCAGCCACGCGCTGAAGACGCGAATGACCGCCGCAACCGGGTCGAGCGCGGCACTCACCGGTGAACGCGCGGCGCACGCCACGCTCATGGCCGCGGACATCAAGCGCTTCCTCGAGCGCCCGTCAGTACCGGCCACCCGGATGGAGGTGCCCGAAGCGCCGCCCGGCGCGCCGATCGGCCAGGCGGCGATGGAGTTCCTGAAGCGCTACGAGCCGGCGTGTGCCGGCTTCGACAAGTGGGAGTGGTGAATCGATAGCTACCGTTATTTACGCCTTCCCCTTCGCGTGCACGGCGAACATCGCGCCCTGCGGGTCGAGCCCCTGAAAGATCCAATCGCCGCCGGGCACTTCCATCGGACCGTTGATGACCTGCCCGCCGCCGGCCTTTGCCGCCTCGAGAGCGCGATTGATGTCGTCGACCAGGATGTAGTGCGTCCACGACGGCGGGCCGGGCATCTCCGCTCCCTTGTTGAACATGCCGCCCAGCTCGACATCGTTGCGGCCGAACATCTGGTATTGCCCCATCGGCCCCATGTCCATCGCGGACGTCTTGTACCAGCCGAACAGCGCCTCGTAGAAACGGAACGCCGCGGGTTGTTCGCGAGTGGCCAGCTCGTGCCACGAGAACTCCCGCACCGCGGGCGGGCCCTCGTGCCCCGGAGCCTCCCCCTTGGGCATGAAGATCGCGAACACGGCGCCTTGCGGATCGCTCAGGACCGCGAAGCGGCCCACCGTCGGCACGTCGTTCGGGGCCACCAGCACCTTTCCCCCGAGCGATTCGGCCTGCTGCGCGGTCGCGTCGACGTCCGACGACGAGATGTAGGCGAGCCAGTGCGGCGGCGCACCCGCTTCCGGGGGCAGCTGCATCACCCCGCCGATCGGCACGCTGGCGCTGGTCCACATCGTGTAGGGCGCCGAGCCCTCCCACTGCGTCGTGCCCCAGCCGACGACGCTCGTGTAGAACTCCACCGCCTTGGCGGGATCGGTCGTCATCAAATCGAACCAGATGAACCGGCCACGGGGTTTTGCTTCAGACATCCATGCCTCCTCTCGCACGCATTGAAGGATCGCCGCCACGAGCGGCGGCGGCTCAGAATCGAAACAGATAGCTGGTCTTGACGAAGAACTGCCGCCCGGTGGACGTCGTCGGGTTGCGGATGAAGCCGCGGACGCCCTGAGGATCGACCGCCACGTTGTCGTAGCCGTCCGTGTAGCCGATGTAAACCGCCGTGCCCGGGTTCACGAGATACGTCATCAGCAGGTCGGCGGTGAGGTGCTTCGTGCGCTGCAGATCGACCAGCAGCGGGTTCGCGAGCACGCCGTTGTAGTCGAGGATGCCACGAAACGAGAGCTCGCGGCTCACCTGATAGTTCACGCGCGATCGCATGATGTGGTTGTCGAAGATGGTCGCCTGCAGCCCGGTATCCGGCCGGCTGGCGAGGTGGCTGTAGATGTAGGTCTCGTCCAGCAGCAGGCCGGACGACGGGCGGAAGGTGGTTTGTGCGAAGAGGTCGCGGAAGTTGGCCAGGTAGGGCAGCTGCCCCGCCGCCGGATAGAAGTTCGGCCGCGCGCCAGCGGCGACGTTGATCGCGAAGTCGACCCATTTCACCCGGCTGGTGGAGTAGTTCACCAGGTTCTCGTGCTCGCGGAACTCGATGCCCTGGAACCGCTCCATCGATTCGGTGCGCCGGACGAAGATGCCCGATTGGCCGCGGAAGTCGACTTCGAGCGGATAGCGGACGGTCCAGTCCTGGAGCACGCCGGCGCGGTCCCACGTCCCCTGGACGAACGAGTTCGGGCCGATGGCCTGAATGGGGCCGGTCTTGGGCCGCCACCGGAGGGACACGAACTCGGTGCCCTGACGAATATCGATGCGCGGCACGAAGCCGAGACTCGGATGGAAGTTGGGGCCGATGTCCTGATAACTGAGATTTGCCGACAGCTTGCGGCCGCTGCGATTCACGCTGGCGGAGAAAGCCGTATCCCGCTGCTCGCCGTCGCCGACCTGGTCGTCGCTCACGACCGCCTGGCCGTCCGCGAAGATCCGTGAGCTGAGCTTGACGCGGCTGTCGAGCGAGGCGACGCGGTTCGACGTGGGGCCAAAGTCGCGGCTGGTAATCAGGGCGCCGACGCTCGACTCCCCCATCTCGCGCCGCGCCCGCACCACGCCGTTGATCGACCGGTCCACGAAGTGCGGATCGTCGACGTCGAGAGCACGGCCCGGTGCGCGATCGTCGATCGCCAGCGCTCCGGCGGCCCAGCCGCCCAGCTTTCCGGTCGCGCGAACGCCGACCTGCGGGTCGCCGATGCGGCGGGAGAAGAACAAGTTGATCGGCGTCTGGAAGTACCCGGCGTTTTCGAGAAAGAACGGCCGCTTCTCCGGGAAGAACACCTCGAAGCGCTGGTTGATGGTGACCTGCGGCTCGTCGGACTCGACCTGGCTGAAGTCCGGGTTGGCGGTCAGATCTATCGCCACCGAATCGTGCGCGATGATCTTGGCGTCCATCCCGACGCGGCCGTCCGCCTTCGTGTCGAAGCGCGTGTCGTCGAGGAAGCGCGCGCCGGTGAACGTGCCGTACGGGATCAGCTGGACGTTGCGGCCCGGCGACACGCCCGTGAGGCCGCTCGCGTCGGCGAACTGCGAGGAGAAGTTGCCCAGGCTGCGGGTGATACCCGGCCAGAACGCGTTCTCGTTGTTGACCGGGATCCCGCGCATCAGCGCCAGGCCCCAGGCGCGGTCTTCACCCGACGGGAAACGGAGGCTCTTGAACGGGATCGCGAAGGACACGACGTATCCGAATGGCGTGACGCGCCCGCGCGATTGCCACACCGTATCGAAGCTCATGTCATCGTCCTGCCCCTCGGTCGTGATCCCGTCCGCCTGGATGCCGAGCGGGTTGGAGAAGAACATGTACGACCGCTGGTGGTCGTTGAAGGTATCGAGCATCACGGCGACGAAGTCGTCCGAGAAGATTGACTCGCGCCGGCCCATACGGGCGCGCAGACGGGACGGACTGGAGACGCGGCAGACGAACACCACGTACAGATTGGTCGCGTCGTAGGAGAGATAGGCCTGGGTCGGCTCGCTGACGGGAACGAGGTCGCCGGGCTCGCGCTGCAGAAAGCCCTCGATGCGCAATCCGCGGGGAGTATCAGTGGCCGCGGGCGCGGCGCCGTCGTCTGCACCGACGGTCAGATAGTCGTCGATGTTCGGCGGCTGGGCCGCTCGCGGGATGGTGATGGCGGGCCGCGGTCTGGCCTGGTGCGAGGCCTGCGCCGGAGCAGCTGGTGCCTGCAGGAGGGCCCACGCAGTGGTTTCGAGGCCCATCGTCGTCGCGACCGCCAGCGCCGCAATGAGCCTCATCGCGCCATTAGACGCAGATCGGATACCGCCGGCCTATGGTTTGGGATGAATTATTCACGGCTGGGGCCGACGCGACGGCTGCCGCTGCCGGACGTCGTACCTGGTGTTCCGAAGACTCACATCTTCCCGGGTATAAAGCCGCCGTGGGCTAATGCCGCCATCACGCGGCGACGCGCCGGCCTCGACGATCAGTGCGGCACGATGAGGGTGGTTTCTCCGACGAGCCGGCCGAAACGCAGGTCGGTGAAAGTCACACGGTCCGCACTGCCTTCCCGCTCCAGGTCGAAGTATGGGAACCGCGACCAGCTGAGGAGCGCGCGGATCGCTGGAACTTCTCGCGCGATCTGGACCGCCCGGTCGGTCCGTTTCGGCCATCGTTCGGCGCCGGAGAGCCCATGTGGCGAGAGCCAGGAGAAGCGGCTCGTCTCGTAGTGGTTTCCGGCATCGACGATCACCACACGGGAGAGCGGCGTGACCGGCAGCGGACCGACCATCAAAGAGGCCGGCACGGTGCCATGCTCGGCCACCCACTCATGGAGCACGATCTGGCGCGAGGCACGTGCCGACACGAACATCACCACGATGTAGACCGTCGCTGCGAAGAGCGCGCGCCGCGCCTCGGTCGGCCGATGCCGGCGCCGCGACCAGTAGACGCCCGCGCCCAGGATCAGCCACAACCAGATGTCGACGATGAAGAGGGTGTCGCCGTAGAACCAGCGGGACGAGAACGGCATGAGCAGCCGGACGCCGTAGTTGTTCAGGTAGTCGAGCAGCACATGCGACAGCACACCGATGTAGCCGATGGCGATCAGCATACCGGCGCGAGCCGGCGGGCCGGCGGTGTCGCGGCGCGGACGCCAGCGGTCCCATGCGAGCAGGATGGCCGCGAGCGCGAGCGGCAGCAGGGCCTGGGCCAGCACGCCGTGCGTCCAGCCGCGGCGGAAGGCCACCGGCGGCGTACCGGTCAGGAAGACCAGCACGTCGACGTCCGGCAGGTTGGCCGCGATTATCAACGCCGGGTTGCCGAAGCGGGTTCGACCCTTCAGACCCGCTTCGCCGATCGCCGCACCGGCCAGCGTGTGGCACAGGTTGTCCAACCGGTTATTTCAACGCCTTGTCGATGCCAGCCTGAGCCAGCGGCGCCATGATCGCGTAGCCGGCCGCGGTCGGGTGGAGATCGTCGCCACTCAAGTCGGCCCTGAGCATGCCTTTGTCGTCGATCATTGCCGAGTAGTAGTCCACGTAGACGTGCTTGTGGCTCTCGGCGTAGGCCTTCATCCAGTCGTTGACCGCGCGGATGCGGGCCAGCGGGCGGGTGGTGGTCTGCGGCGGCGCGTTGGGGTTGGCGAGATGATAGGCGCTGGTCGGCGTGATGCTGGTGAGCACCACCTTGATCCCGGCATTGGTGGCCAGCTCGCTCATCGACGCGAGGTTGCCCTCGATCTCCTCGTCGGTGGTCGGCCCGGTGTTGCCGGCGATGTCGTTGGTGCCGGCGAGGATGACGACCGCCTTCGGCTTCAGATCGATCACATCCTGCCGGAAGCGCAGCAGCATCTGCGGGGTCGTCTGGCCGCTGATGCCGCGGCCCGTGTACTTCTTGCCGGGGAAGAACTCGCCGAAGCGCGGTTGCACCCAGGCATCGGTGATCGAGTCGCCCATGAACACGACGTCTGTCGAGCCCACCGAGTGGTTCGCTTCCCGGTACCGTGCAAGGTTGGCCCAATCGCGCATCCGCGCGTCGTTGGCGGCGACGGTGCGGACTGCGGCGGCAAGCTCGGGACAGCTGGTGAGCGCGGGCGGCAGCGGCGCGGGCGCAGCCGGTTGCGCGGCGGCTGGTACGGCCGCCTGGGGCGCTTGAGTCACTTGCGTCGTTTGCGCCAGACCCACGGCCACACTGACGGCAATGGCTGCGAGGGACCCGCCGAGCACGTACACTTTCCTCATGTCACTCTCCACGCTTGAGCAGGATGCCGAAACAACGCATCCGGCATGGCACATGGCACGTCGCACGTGGCAGATGTGAAACCCGTCTGCCCTCTGCCCTCGGCCATTTGCCATCTGCCATCTGCCATTGGCCATTTCACGTTGAGGCCGACTTTCTGCGACCTCGTAGAACCCTCGCAACCAGCTGCCACCTGACTACGGCGCCCGGCGCTTGATCGTGTCCTGGAGCAGCGAGACTGTCGCGACCTCGCTGGCGGTTGCGCCGGCGGCCGATACGCGGATGGCATCCTCACCGACGATCGCGCCGGCGACCCAGCCGTCCAGTTGTGGCGCGACGAAGCCTTTGACCCCGACGTCAGCGAGGGCACGGTAACCGGCCACGGTGCTCGGCGGCTCGTGATAGCTCGAGGGCACGACCGCCACGATCACGTCGCCCGTGCCATCAGCGGCCAACCACTGACAGCCGGTGCCGAGCGCCGCGTTCTGACCGGGCGAGACCGGCTCGCCGATGTACTTGGCGATCTCGGCGGCCGTGAACAGCTTGCATTGCGGATTGTCAGGTTGCGCGCCCGACGGGTCGGCGGCCGGGACCGTGGCGATGCTCGGCGTCTCGGGGCGCGGGGCCTCGGTGGTCGCGCCGCCGCACGCACTCGAGATCGCCGACGCCAGCGTCAAGGCGAGCAGCGGATGACGCCCGCGGCGCGATCGTCGGGCGCTCCTTCGCTCGAGCTGTCCGGCGGCCGTCTTTTCACGTGCGGAGGCGTCGCCGCGTGTGGGGCGGGCGCGTCGCTGGTAAGACGTCGGCGCGGCGGGTGTGCCGCGCACTGCTCGAATCATGGACGCTCCTCGAATGGCGGCGCACGCGATCGCGACCGGCCCGGCGCACACATTACACTCGCCCCCGACGGTTGGGCAAGAGGCCGCCTGTGGCGTGCTGGCATGGCGAGGCGCACACGCCGCCACTCGTCCCGGCCGGCCGCGCCGATTGCCGGAAATCCGCTCAACCTGTCAGCGATGTAACGGTACTGCGCTTGCGTTGCTGTGAGCAGGTTCGTGCAGGGCTCGCCTCGATGGCGAGTGCGGGAGGAGACCCCGCACGCGTTCAGGGAGCACGCAGATGACAAGGCTCGTTCGTTCGCTCGTCGTGGTCGGCGGACTGGCCGTTCTCGTGGGAGCGGCGCCCGCCGGCGCGCAGGTCCTCGAGGAGGTGACGTTCACCACATCCTTCCCGTTCACCGTCGACCATAAGACACTGCCGGCAGGCACCTACACGGTGCGCCCCGCGTACGAAGGCGATGGCTCGCTGCTGGAGATCCGCGGACGCGATGATGCGGCGCTCTTCTCGGGCCAGAACGCCGGCACGCCGCGCGTCGATCCACACCAGGACGCCGTGGTCTTCGATCGGACCGGTGATCAGTACGTGCTGTCGGAGATCTGGGACGGCGCCGATCAGGAGGGAACGGATCGGATCCCCGCGAAACGCGGCACCGAGACCGTCCAGGTCGAGGCGCGGCACGCGCATCACTGACCCGACGGGCTCGTTCGAAGCGTCAGCTACAATGCCTTCGTACGCGCCCGTAGCTCAGTTGGATAGAGCACCGGCCTTCTAAGCCGGGGGTCGCAGGTTCGAGTCCTGCCGGGCGCGCCCTATAAGTAGCACAATATAAAAGGCT
>Ga0207701_10000234_pt1 | contig 55985 bp, 45 predicted proteins | sample KBSSwiSSwithPhiX_FD_184294 | JGI IMG/M metagenome (GOLD analysis project Ga0207701, IMG submission 184294) | Switchgrass rhizosphere bulk soil microbial communities from Kellogg Biological Station, Michigan, USA, with PhiX - S5 (SPAdes) (version 2) | ecosystem: Environmental > Terrestrial >... | reverse complement strand
GGCGGCTCCGCCCGCCGCTGGTCGCGTGAACGTCCGTGGCGTGCTCGTCCAGCCCGCGGTCGTCCTTTCAATCGAGCCCCGCGATCTGAACATCGTCCTGCAGCGCGTCGAACCGCTCGCATCAGGTGAACAGTTCGATTTGATTATCGCGACCAACATCCTCCTGTATTACGACGTGTTCGAGCAGTCGTTGGCGCTGACGAACATCGCGAAGATGCTGCGTCCGGGCGGCCTGTTCCTCACCAACGATCGTCTCCTGGAACTGCCGGCAGCCCCGGTCCGATCGGCGGGCGAGCGTGAGGTGACGTATATGAAGCTGCCCGATTCGAGCGTTAAAGGCGACCATCTGACCTGGTATCAAACTCCCCGGTGACAGACGCCCACAACGCTGATCAGCCTCTGTGGTCCAACACGACGGTGACCGGTGGGGGTGGCGGCCCTTTCGGATCGAACCCGTGGACGCCGATCAGGACGGCTTCGCGAAACCACGTGTCGAAGTCGCCCGTACTCTGCAGCATCGCACGGATGACCTCCTGTTGATCCGGAGCGTCCATGTGCACGACGACCATGTCGCCCATCGGAGTGGACTGGAGCGTCACATGTTCGCGCTTGATACCGAGCTTCTTTCTGGATTCCTTGTACGCGGCATTGCGCGCGCCCTTTATTTCGTCCACGGCCTTGCGCCAGGCGTCCGTCTTACCGGCCAGGATGGGAGCGACGAAACTGAATTCGGCCATACGAACCTCCTCCGGTGAAAGAGGCAATCATCCACGCCTGAACACTCGCATTCAAGGTAGTATTTCGCCGCCGGAGTAGACCTCGGCACGGCAAGGAGAGAACTGGTCATGCGCATGGTGTCGTTCGTGTTCACGCTGGTGCTGGCGGCGTCGGGATTCGCCTTCGCCCAGGACTGGTCCGAGTACCAGAACATTCCGGACGGATTCAAGATCGATTTTCCGGGTCAACCGAAGATGACCGAGACGACTTGGACGTCGGAGTACGGCTACAAGCTGCCTGGGCGCGTCTACACCGCCGAACGCGGCAAGGAGCGCTACTCGATGACGGTTGTGGACTACAACCCGATCCAGCAGCAGGGCATCGAGCGGCGGAAGAATTGCCCGGCTGGGGCCGAGCCGTGCATCGGCAGCGATCTCAGCGGCCCTGGTTACTGGATGCACGACATTCGCGGCGCCATCGTCTATGCGACGTCAAAGTTCCTCGAACGTGACGTGAAGATGACGCGGATGCTATGGGCGCACCAGGATCTCGTGGAAGGCATCGAGCTGCAGTTGACCAGCAACGCCGATCAGTCGCGCACCTTTGCGTTCATCAGCATGCGCGAGAACAAGCTCTACATCGCCGAAGGCACCGTGCCCAAGGGCTATCCGCAGCCAGGACTGTTTCAGCAGTCGATGGGATATCTGGATAAGGACGGCAACGGCGTCCGCTATCAGAAGATCTACTCGAACGAAGTGTATGGCCTCGGCGACGCACCAGCACCCTCGTACGGTGGTCGTGGAGGTGCACGTGGCGCGGGCGGCGGCCAAGGCGGCGGTGGCCGACGCGGTGGCGGCGCCGGCAATCCGCAGTAGGCCCCTCGGCGAAAGCTCATTCCGCATTGAGCCTTGGGCATTGAGCATTCGGTCGTAGCTCAGCGAAGGCGGGCGAGGCTTCCGAACGCGTCGCCCGCAATCCTGAAGCCGTCCCACTCCGTGACCTTCTCGGCGCCGAGCCGACGATAGAAACGAATCGCTGGTTCGTTCCACGGCAAGACAGCCCAGGTCATGCTCTGGCATCCGCGCGCAGCGCCGATACCGGCGACATGCGCGAGAAGCCGGCGGCCGATGCCGCGGCTGCGCCATTGCGGCTCGACGAACACGTCTTCGACGTAGATGCCGGGCCTGCACGCGAAGGTCGAAAACGTCCCGTGGAACACCGCAAAGCCGACCGGCTCCTCGCCAACGAATGCGAGGCACACTTCCGCAGCCGGCTTCGTGCCGAACAGCTGCTCGCGGAGCGCGTTCTCGGTCGCCGTCACGCGATCGCTCAAACGCTCGTAATCGGCGAGCCCTTTTATCATCCGCAGGATGACACCCGCATCGTGGGCGGCCGCGGGAACAATTCGAACACGATCGTCCGTGCGCATGGCGGCGATCGTATCAGCCTCGCCTGAGGTTCAGCCTCATCCGCCGCACGCGTAGCGCAAGATGGAGTGAAGTCTCGTCGCCAATGTGCGTCAGAATGAGTGCCCGTCTCGTTTGATACGTTCAGGAAAGAGAGCGCGCCATGCATATCCGACGATTCTTCATTGCAGCGTCGTGCGCGGCGATTGTGTGCGCGAGCGTGCTTCGCGCGGCCGAAAGCAACAACTATCGGGTCACGATTCTTGTATCCAACGAGCCCGGCGAGGCGCCCGTTACCGACACCAGGCTTGTGAATGGGTGGGGCATTGCGACCGCGGGACAGAGTCCGTGGTGGGTCGCCGCTAACGGGACCGACACGTCGCCCATATACAGCGGCACGGGATTATTAGCGGTCCTGCAGATCACTCTTCCAGGCCACGCACCCACCGGTATCGTCGGGTACACCGGTTCGCAGTTCGTTCTCATCGATGGCCGTCCGGCGACATTCATGTGGGCGACCGAGAGCGGCTCCATCCTGGGGTGGAACAACCAGCTACCCGATATCACGCACGCGGTCTTCGTGCATTTCGAGGCCGGAGCCGTCTACAAGGGGCTGGCGGTACACGGAGACACGCTCTACACAACTGATTTCGCAGGGTGCTCCATCGATACGCTTGACGGGACGTTCACCGAATTCGACAGTCCCGGCGGCTTCGAAGACCCAAGTATCCCTTCAGGCTATTGTCCGTTTGGCATTCAAGCGATCGGCGACTCCATCTTCGTCACCTACGCGCTCAAAGGTGAAGAGGACGATGTGGCCGGTCAGGGCCACGGATTCGTCCGCGAATTCGATGTGAATGGAAACCTGATTGCGGCCGTCGCAAACCACGGTCAGCTGAACTCACCGTGGGGGCTGGCGATGGCACCTGCAACCTTCGGCCGTTTTGGCGGGTGTCTTCTGGTTGGCAACTTCGGCGATGGTGAGATCAACGCCTATTGTCAGGACGGCAAGGGAGAGTTCCACTACCAGGGAGCGTTGCGTGAGGATCGGACGCCGCTCGTCATCGACGGGCTATGGGGCATCGGCTTCGGCAACAACGCGGGTGCTGGTTCACGAGACGTTCTCTATTTCGCCGCCGGCCCGGATGAGGAGATGAACGGCTCCTTCGGCAAGGTCGAATTCGTGCCGTAACGCTCGTCCCGATCGAAAGCGATAAAGTATGGCGTCATTGCCGACGCCGCTCTCGGTGATCCACGTTGCCTGGATCGTCTGGTTGATCTCGTGGTTCGCGGCGGCTGCGTGGAGCGATCGAACAGTCAGGCGTCCTGCGGTCCGCCGCGAACTGCTATATCGCGGGTTCACCATTGCGGGCGCCCTCCTCCTGTTCGGGTTCAATCCGGATGGTGATGGCGCCGACACTGCCCTCTGGCCCGTGCCTTCAATGATCGGTTGGCTACTGGCGGGCCTCGTCGTGTGCGGCTTCATCTTCATGTGGTGGGCGCGCGTCCATCTTGGGCAGCTCTGGTCGAGTTCGGTCACACGCAAGGAACATCATCACGTCGTGGACACCGGCCCGTATGCGATCGTCCGTCATCCGATCTACACGGGCCTTCTGCTCGCAATCATCAGCACCCTTCTCGCCCGCGGCACGGTCCTCACGCTCATGGGCAGCGCCATCATCGCCGTGGGTATCTACATCAAAGCGCGGGTCGAAGAAGAATTCCTGTCCCAGCAACTCGGCGAATCGTATGCGGCGTACGCGCGGCGGGTGCCGATGCTGCTGCCGTCGCGACGTTCAGGGTGATGCCACTCTCATCGATGATGATGCGCGGGTCCGCAACCATCGGCCGATAACCCGAACGATGGCCGCGGTCAACGAAGTCTCACCAGGGCGTCTGGAGATTCGGGAAGGAGGCGGCTGCCTCGCGCTGTTCGGCCTGCCATTCTTCTTGACCGGCATCTTCATGATCCTCACCAGCTTCGGCATCGTCACGATGCGAAGCGACGGCGAGGCCGTGACTCGGGCGGCGGCGTTCGGGTTGGGCGTCGTCTTCACGTTCGTCGGCGCTTTGCTGGTCTTCGGGCGAGGCATCACGTCCATCGACGTCGGGCAGCACGTCGTCACGAAACAGTGGCGCGTGCTGCTGCCGGTTCGCAGGTGGACGTATCAGCTCGGCGACTACACCACGGTGACTTTGGCGTTCGTGCGGGGCGATTCTGACAGCGCGGACAAATACCCCATTGGGCTGAAAGGGACCACCGTGGCGCCGCTGCCCCTCTGCCGCCCGACGCAGTACGCGGAGGCGCGCCAGTGCGCGGCCGCGGTGGCGCGGCACCTTGGTCTCGACATCGAGGACACGTCAACGGATCACCCCGCTCGCGTTACATCGAGCGAAGTCGACGCGACGCTGCAGGACCGCCTCCGCGCGACCACGACAGCCGCGGCACCGGCGCGTCCATCTGTCATGGCGAGCGACGTGTCCGACGGCGGTGGCAGCTTGCGGATCACGATCCCGATGCCGCCGCTCCATCCGGTATTGGCGATTGGCGGCTTGTTCCCAGCCGCGGTCGCGACGGGAATACTGGCGTGGCTCGGCTTCTTCTCGACTCCGCGGCCGCTGGCCCTCATCGAATGGATCTTCTTTAGCTTGCTGTTCGTTGGATTCGGCGTTCTCCCTGCGGCCAGCGTCGTGAGCCGCTGGCTCCGATCGCGCGTCGGCCGCACCATCGTCACGGTAACTCCGCAGGAACTGCGCGTTCAGGCGCGCGGGATATTCCGTACTCGGACGGTTACGACAGTCAGCGCGTCAGAGATTCTGGATGTGGACTACAGCACCAAAGAGTCGATGATGATTTCAGCACGGCGCAACGCCGAAGCAGAGACTGCCACGATGCGCAAGATCCCTTCTTCGGCGGCCACTTCTGGTCCAAGCACGGAGTGGGTCTTCGGCGTTCTGAGTTGGTTCCTGAAAGGGAAGGGCATCATCGTCAAGACGCGCACGGGGCTGACGACCTTCGGCGAAGGGCTCGCCGACGACGAGATTCAGTACCTGCACGCGATCGTCAGGCGCGCGCTCACGGGATAGGATGGCTCGTCGATGTCACACGGCATGCTCGACGAGTCGCAATGCTGGAGAGTCTCAGGAGTCAGGACTGCCAAGAACTTTTTTCGGGCGCTGTCAATTCTGGTGCCTGATGCGACCCATATGTTCCTGGAGGGTTCACCCGATCCCGACATCGAGACCGTGTTAACAGACGCGGCTGACGAGGCCGACTACGCAGCGCCGGTCGGCACGATATGGTCCTGGCCAGCGAAGAATCGGCGGTTCTCGGTTCGAGCTTCGCCGGAGCTCTTTGCACGGTTATCCGAGGCGTCTTCGAACCACGCCGAACCTGAGATCTGCGACCATGTCCATCTCTATCGAGATCAAGAAGCGCTGGTGCAGTGGTTTGATGCCTTCTTGGAACCGCTTCTCGTCTCGAAATCGGTCGCGCGCGAGCGGGTGCAGCAGTTCGCGTCGGCTATCGGAGGCACCCTGTCGGAGGCTTGCGCCGTGAAGCGTCAATTCGGCGGTCCGGTACGGAGGCTCCTGCGCGGCGGCACCACTCTCTCCGACACGGAGCACGCGGTGTTATGTTCCTTGGTGAACACGCTACCGCCCGATCTGCGAACCATCGTCACCACCCAATTCAACTCGTACAACCTTGTGCAGCGCGAAATCGATAGCCGGGCGCTGAATTTTTATCGCTTCAAGAACGGCTCCCCTGCGTTTACCGACGACCTGCCGCAACTGCACATGAAGACGGAGGAGAGCCCGTTGATTCGGGCCACACTGAGCGTCGAGGGAGAGCCAGAGCCGTTACATGCGGTATTGGCTGCCGTGCGTGGCCGGGTCTTCTGTGTCTCCTTCAGCAGGGCACCGAGCGGCGCTGCGCGATCAGTTCGGATTCTCGAGACCGAGCAGTCATGGCGGTCGTCGATCGTCGTGGGGCCGTCAGTTGGTCGAGTCGAATGACGTTGAACGACTTTGCCGCGCTCGCCGTCGAAGAGATCACGCTCGATAGTGATGATCTACGACTGCGCGGGCGCTTCAGCCACCTGCGCGGAGCGCACATCGGAAGTCAGGGCACTACGATGAAGCGGTCACGGCGCCAAGCGCGCCTCGGTGTGGCATTGGGGGCCACGGCAGGTCTTCTTGGTGTATTGCTCTCGGTGGCTGCCTGTGGCGGTAATTCGTCCAGCCCAACCTCACCCTCCCTCCCATCCGCACCGGCGATCGTGTACCTGCCGGGAAACGGCGTCTCCTCGCCAACGCTCGTCAGGGAAGTGAAGCCGATCTACCCTGCAGAGGCGATCGCGGCAGGCATCCAGGGCACAGTTCTCTTAACAGCCGTCGTCCTTGCTGACGGTGCGGTCGGCGAGGTGACGATCGTTCGTTCGCTAGACACGGTGTATGGGTTGGACGCGCAGGCAGTGAGCGCGGTCAAGCAGTGGGTCTTCAACCCGGGCCAAAAGGATGGTGCGGCCGTAGCCGTCAGGGTAGCTGTCGAAGTAATTTTCACGTTGCGCGAGTGAGGCCGCCTTCCTTGATTCACATTGCGTGGATTGTCTAGTCGATCGTGAGCCTGATGGCCCGTTTTGGAAGCAGCTACCGAAGCTACATGGAACGGACTGGTCGCTTCTTGCCTAGAATTGGACCGAACCGGCATCGCGTCTAACATCCCTGGAATCACAATTGAATGACTCGCGATTACGACTGATTGCGGCGAGTGGACTCGTCGCCGGTGCCGTTCTTGGCATGGCTGGAACGTTTGCGCCGTCTGCGGCGTTGCGCGGGCTTGCGTGGGGTCTCGACGGCACGGCTCTGATCGTTGCGTCCGCGCTGCTCACGGTTCATCACTTTCGTCGTGGAAACGATCTGGCGGCTGCGGGATTCCTCGTCTTCGTCGTCGGGGAGGCGCTACTTCTTGCTGGCGCCGCCATGCCCCTCGAGGCCAGTGCTCCATCGTTCGCGGCGGGCGTCGGCCTGTGGGCGGCGTCACTCGTTCTCGTCAGTGCATCCAACACGATGCCGCTCCTGGTCAAGGGCGTCGGGTTCATCGCGGCCGTCCTGTTCGCGGTCGTGGCCCTGCAGATCTTCATGGGCGACGCGTTGACACCCCTCTCCGAGCCGTTGCCGTTCTTTGCGTACCCCTTCATGGCGGCGACGCTCTTCGGATGGGCATGGGTGCACTATCGAGGTGCCGCCTGACAAGCCGCTGCTTCCTCAGCGGCCTGCCGCTGGTCCAAACACGGACAACCAACCTCTGATCGCCTGAGCGGCCTTGTCGGTTCGCTCATGGTATTCTCCGCGCGCGGAGAGCAAGCGAGACGATCGGCAACGCAAATCCGATCAGGAGGTAGATATGCGGTTATCGGACCTCGGTCTAAGGCATCGGTTGGGACTTGCTCTGAGCCTGGTGCTGATCGGCACGGGGTTGGCGTTTGGGCAGGGCACGAGCACGTTCAACGGGCGCGCACTTGACCAGGCTGATGCCGTTCTGCCGGGTGTAACGGTGACCGTTACCAACGCAAGCACTGGCGTGGTGCGCACGAGCGTGACCAACGCGGAAGGCGCCTTTCTCATTCCGGGTCTCGAACCGGGCGTCTACAACATCAAGGCGGATCTGGTCGGGTTTCAGACGTCGGTCCGCGATCGCGTCAACCTGGCGGTCAATTCGACGATCACTCTCGACTTCAAGCTCACGCTCGCCAACGTGACCGAAGCCGTGACCGTGACGGGAGAAGCGCCGCTGATTGAAGTGACGCAATCGAAGGTCGCGTCGAGCATTCAGGCGAAAGAGCTCGAAAATCTCCCGATGATCACGCGTAACGTGAGCGGCATGCTGGCGCTGCTGCCCGGCGCAGTGCAGATCGCCCCGACGCACCGCAGCAAGGAGAATGTGGGCAGCGTCTCGTACGGCGGCAGCTCGGGTACGAATGTGATTCCGAACGTCGACGGCGCCGACAACCGGGACAACCAGTTCGGCGGACCGCTGATGACCTTCACGACGGAAAGCCTCGAGCAGTTCCAGCTGGCCACCAGCCAGTTCACCGCAGCGGACGGCCGTGGCGCAGGCGCGGCGTTGACCATGGTCACCAAGTCCGGCACGAACGAATTCCACGGCTCGGGATTCTTGTTCGAACGCGACGATGCGCTGCAGGCGAAGGATTACTTCACCCGCGTTGCGGATCGCGACAAGGTTCCCTACAGCCGCCAGCAGTTTGGTGGCTCAATCGGCGGCCCGATCCTTCGAAACCGCGCATTCTTCTTCGGCGCCCTCGAAAAGGTCAGAGAGGATCTGAGCGTGCCGGTACCCGCGAACCTGTTCAGGGAGAAGCAACTCCTGGTCGACGCCATGAAAGCGGGGCTCTTGCCGGTCGGGCTCGTCAATCCGAACCATCCAACAGCGGCGCCGCGGCCATTGAAGCTCTTGATGTACACGCTCAAGACCAATGCGCAGCTCTCGAACGCGCACGGGCTGATGTTCCGCTTTGCCGCGCAGCGCGATTACCGCGACGCGGTCGTCTTCAGCCCAAGCAACGACAATCGGGAACCGGAAAACAGTGCGATCCGGATGTGGAGCGCGGTCGGGCAGCACAGCTGGGTGCTCGGGAACCGCGGACTCAACCAGATCACCGGGCAAATGAACAACCTCTATCGCCTCAGCGATGCGACGAGTGTGATTACGGGTGAGCACTACACGAGGGATTTCCCCCGGGTTCCGATCTTCCCGCCCCGCCTGTCGTTCCCATCGGTCAACACCGGCGCTGGAGGCGGCGGAGGGTCAATCACCGACACGCAGTTGTTCCAGATCAAGGACGACGTCTCGCTGCAAGTGGGAACGCATGCGTTGAAGATGGGGGCCAATTTCAATTATCTGAATGACATCGGTCTCCTGAACGGCAACGAACACTTCGCGACGCTCACCTTCTTCGACGATCCGTCGGTCATCCTCTCCAACAGCAACGGCCGCTATCCGCAGGGGCTGCAGACGCCCGGCATCGTGCGCCAGTGGCAGCAGGCCAACCCAGTTCTGGCGGACTCGCTCCTTGACGCACAGCAGGTCATGGCCTGGTTCCAGGACGACTGGCGCGCGGCGCAGCGTCTGACGCTGAATCTCGGCATCCGGTGGGACGCCGATTTCAACTTCTACGATCAGCAGCATTTCGAGAACAACGCGACGCTGCTGGCGCTGAAAGCGATCGGCGATCCTCACGCCGTACTTCCGAAGACGCCGCTGAAGGACTTTTCCCCGCGGGTCGGCTTTGCGTTCGACCTCTCAGGGGACGGCAGGCATGTGTTACGGGGTGGCTACGGCCTCTACTACGACGAGTTCAACATCAACGGCGGGAACGTCTCGGACATCTTCTCGCAGAACCGGCGGCCGCTGAACGTCCTCGCGACCCGAGTGAACACCGCAATTGGCGTCGGCCAGCTCGCGACATACAGACTGGGTATCGATCCAGTTCCGGCGCAGCCGACCGAGTCCAACACGCTCCCGCTTGGGGCGACCGGTCAGATCCTGGATGAGAACTTCACCGATCCCCGCAGCCAGGTGGCCCACATCGGGTACGCCCACGAGCTCGCTGTTGGCACCAGCGTCTCGGTGGACCTCACGCACGCCCGCGGAGCTCACGAGTTCAGGACACTCAATATCAATCCGATCGTGAACGGCACGCGAGTGCTGGCGCCAAAGTTCGCGGCCGCGTTCGGCAATCCGAACTACCTCAGCGCTGTGAATATCTTCTGGGCGGGGAACAAGTCGGAGTACGACGCGATGACCGTGAAACTCGAGCGGCGCCTTCCGCGCGCGACGCTGCAGGCGCATTACACGCTGGCGAGCGCGAAGGCGTATGGTGGCGTCTCGATGGCACGTGGGGGCGCCCCGGCGCCTCAGGACGCGTTTGCGCCACTTGCGGAAGGTGAACTCGGACCAACGGGCAGCGACGAGCGGCACCGGTTCGTGGCGATCGGCGTGTTCGACGTCCGCTGGGGCATCCAGCTCTCGCCGATTGTCCAGCTCGCGAGCGCGCGCCCGTACAATCTCACCGCAGGCGCCGACTTGAACGCCGATGGGACCAACAACGACCGCTATATCGATCCCGCGACCGGCACGCAGGTCTCGTACAACGCGGGACGGGGCGATCCGACCTACCTGGTGGACCTTCGGACGACAAAGTTTTTCGATCTCGGAGGCGCAGGTGGCCGCAAGCTCGGCGTGTTCGTGGAGGCGTTCAACCTGTTCAACACGGCAAACTTTGGCGGCAGCTTCTCGGGTAACGCCAGGAGCACGAATTTCCGGCAACCCACCGACTTCGTGCCCGGTATCGGCTACGCGCGCCAGGTGCAACTCGGCGCACGCTTTCTGTTCTAACCGCGAGGAACCACGGACCGTCTGCGGCCAACAGCTGCAGACGGCCTCGCACTTCGGATGAGCGATGCCCCACCATTTCTCGAGCTGCGCGGAATCGTCAAGCGCTTCCCCGGCGTCCTCGCGCTGAGCGACGTCGGCCTCGAGGTACGTCCTGGCGAAGTCCACGCGCTGCTCGGCGAGAACGGCGCCGGGAAGTCGACGCTCATCAAAGTGATTTCCGGCGTTTACCGCCCCGACGGCGGAAAGATTCAGGTGGACGGCCGGCCCGTCGACATTCGCACCCCACACGATGCGCAGGCGCTTGGCATCAGCACCATCTATCAGGAGTTCACGCTCGCGCCCGACATGACGGTGGCCGAGAACATTTTTCTCGGACGCGAGCCGCTGCGGCTGCGTGCGCTGTCGATCGTCGATCGCAAAGCGTTGATCCGCCAGACACGTGACGTGCTTGCCTCCCTCGACCTGCAGATCGATCCCGAAGCCACGGTCAAGCATCTCGGTGTGGCGCAGCAGCAGATGGTCGAAATCGCGAAGGCGCTGTCGCTCGACGCCAGGTTGATCATCATGGACGAGCCGACGGCGACGTTGACCTCGCACGAGATCGATCGGCTCTTCCAGGCGATCGGCCGTCTCAAACAGCGGAATGTGGCCGTCATCTACGTCTCGCACCGGTTGGACGAGGTGAAGGCGGTCTGCGACCGCGCGACGATCCTTCGCGACGGTACCTTCGTTGCCACCGTGTCGGTGGCCGCGACAACGATCGACGGCATGATTCGCTCGATGGTCGGACGCGACTTGAAGGACAAGTTCCCGAAGGTCAAGTCAGAACCGCGCGAGGAGATGCTCCGCGTCGAGCAGCTGACGCGCAAGGGCGAACTTCACGGCATCAGTTTCAGTGTCCGACGCGGCGAAATCGTCGGCATCGCGGGGCTCGTCGGCTCGAAACGAACCGAGACGGCACGGGCGATATTCGGAGCCGATCCGATCGACAGCGGCCGCATCCTCCTCCGCGGCCAGCCCGTGAACGTGCGCACACCTGGCGATGCGATCGAGCACGGGATCGCGCTCGTGCCCGAAGACCGCAAGCGCCACGGTATCTTCGCCACGTTGTCAGTCTGGGAGAACGTGGTGCTGAGCGCGCTTCGGCGGTTCTCGCGCAAAGGCATTCTCGACGTGCGCCGCGAGAAGCAGCGCGCACAGGAGTTCGTTGCGTCGCTTCGCATCGCCACTTCGGATCTCGACAAACGCGTCCTCGATTTGAGCGGCGGAAACCAGCAGAAGGTCGTCATCGCGAAGTGGCTCAACACCAACGCCGAAATCTTCCTCTTCGACGAGCCGACCCGCGGCATCGACGTCGGCGGCAAGATCGAGGTCTACAGACTGATGGGCGAGCTGATCTCCCGTGGCGCCGCCATCGTGATGATTTCCTCAGAGCTCCCGGAGATTCTTGGTCTCAGCGATCGCATTCTCGTCATGCGCGACGGGAGAATCTGCGGTGAGTTCGATCGCGCCGACGCGACCGAAGAGAAGATCCTGAACTGCGCGCTGCGAGGCGCGGCATAGCGTTGCGGAAGATGCGTTGGAGCCGGATCGGGATGCCGGCGGTCATCGTGGCGCTGGCGATCGTCTTCGGTTCGATCAATCCGAACTTCTGGAGTGCAACGAACCTGGCGAACGTCTCGCGCCAGATGTCGATTCTGGCGCTGCTGGCGCTCGGCCAGACGTTCGCCATCCTGAGCGGTGGCATCGACCTGTCCGTCGGGTCACTGCTGGCTCTGGTCAGCGTCATCTGCGCGCAGCAGATGAAGAATTTCGGTCTGGTCGAAGGTATCGTCGCTGGGATTCTGGCGGGCGGCTTCGCCGGGCTGGTCAACGGCCTCATCGTCGCGAGGGCACGCGTCCCGCCGTTCATCGCCACGCTCGGCATGCTGGTCGCCGCGCGCGGCGCCGCGTTGACGCTCAGCGGCGGCCTGCCGATCGCGGGCCTGCCGAGGGAATTTCTGGTGCTCGGCGCCGGCTACATCGGCCCTTTCCCGATTCCGACCGTCATTGCCGCGGTCGCCTTCGTGCTGGCACACGGCATCCTGCGCCGGACACGGTTCGGCCGCTACGTCTACGCGATGGGGAGCAACGAGGAGGCCGCGGTCCTCTCTGGCATCAACGTCGCGAACTATAAGATGCTGGTGTACATCACCAGCGGGCTGTTTGCGGGAATCGCCGGCGTCATCCTGACGTCCCGTGTGATTTCCGGCCAGCCGACGCTCGGCGAAGTCCAGGAGTTGTATTCAATCGCCGCCGTGGTGATCGGCGGCGGCAGAATCAGTGGCGGAGTGGGCGGAATCGGCACGACGCTGATGGGCGTGCTCGTTCTCGGCATTCTCGGGAACGGGCTGAACCTCGTGCAGGTCTCCTCCTACATCCAGAACATTGTCATCGGCGCGATCATCGTCGGCGCGGTGTACGTCGATCTTGCTAGGGAACGTCGTCGGTGATGGAGACCTCACATGATTGAAGCGATGAAGAGGGGTGCCGCGGTCACGTTCGCGGCGCTGGTGCTGATCGGTTGCGGACGCGGTACACAACCATCCCAGGAAGCCGCGACGCCTGGGGCCGCGCAGGCCATCGTGACGGAAGCGGTCACGGAATATGCGCGACCTGCCAAACCGTCAAAGGCGTACCGGATTGGTGTGTCCATTCCGCATCTGGCCAATCCGCATTACGTCGGGCAGGCCTACGGGTACATCGACGAAGCACAGAGTCTTGGTGCGCAGGTGACCCTGCTCGAAGCCGGTGGTTACGAGCACCTGGACAAGCAGGTGTCGCAGGTCGAGGACCTCATCGCCAGCAAGGTCGATGCGATCATCATCGCCGCCATCAGTGGCCCCGGTACGGTTGGCGCGGTCGAAGCCGCCGCCGCGGCAGGAATCCCGGTCATCAACGTCAACGTGATGACCGACAGCGACAAGGTCGTCACGAGAATCCGCTCCGACGACGACGTAATTGGCCGCATGCAGGCGGACTTCATGGGTGAACGGTTGAAGGGAGCCGGCAACGTCGTCATGCTGCGGGGCGCACCCGGGACGTCATGGGCAGAGATCCGCGGCAACGCCTTCAGAAAAGAGCTTGCCACGAAGTACCCGAACGTGAAGGTGCTCGGCGAGCAGTACTCGCAGTCGACGCCGGTCGATGGATTGCGCCTCATGGAGGACTTCCTGCAGACGTTCCCGCAAATCAGCGGTGTCTACAACGGCGCCGATTCCACGGCGGTCGGCGCGGCGCAGGCGGTCAAGGGAGCCGGCAAGGCCGGAGCGATCGTGATGACCGCGACCGATTTTCAACTCGACACGGAGAAATTCATTCGCGAAGGAGTGATCTCCGCCTCCGTCCTGCAACAGCCGGTGACGATGGGACGGTGGGGTGTTCGGGCGGCGATCAGCTATCTCGAGAAGAAGCCGGTGCCGCCGGTGATGTTTACGGGGCTGATGACGGCCACAAAGGAGAACCTGGGCAACCTCGACCTGACGGCCGTACGCGCGCCGGCGGGCTGGACCCCGCCGGCGCGATGACGGCTGCCGTCAGATGCCGTCGGTCGTCTTGAACGTGTTATCGAGATAAACGATTGCTGTTGGCCGTGTTGCCGTACAGGTAGTTGCCGGACGAACCTGCCACGGCGAAATCCGAACTGATTGCGGTTCGCGATGTTGCCGACCAGGGTATTTCCAACGAGTTCAGGACCAGGAAGCCCCTGACAAACCCCGACACCTCACAGTTCCGAACCGTCACCTCGGGGTCGTCATGTCCTGTAAAGGAAAGACGGGCGGCGAACGTATGGGCCTACGATCCCGAAGCCTGCGCGCGCTAACTGGTTGAATTGAGGAGGAGAACATGTTGAAGAAGTGCGCTGTCGCGATAGTCCTGGCTGTTCTCGTCACGACGAGCCCGTCGGCGCAAGATGCCAGGACGGCCGTGGCAAACGCGTCAAAGGCCATGGGAGCCGACAGCCTGCGCTCGGTTCAATACACTGGGTCCGGATACGACTTCGCGTTCGGTCAGGCGTACAGTCCAACGTCGCCGTGGCCGAAGTTCGCCGTCAAGTCGTACACGCGGTCGATCGATTTCGAGCGTCCCGCCTCTCAGGCGACGCGGGTACGCACGCAGTTCGAGAACCCGCCTCGCGGTGGTGGGCAGCAGCCGCTGGCCGGTGAGCAAACGCAGAACCAGACCATCATCGTCGGGCCGAATACGCCGTGGGCCCAGCAGCTGGAAATCCTGGTTACGCCGCACGGCTTTTTGAAAGCCGCGGCGACCAAGCCGGCGACCATGCGGACACAGACGACCGGCGGAAAGCGCTATACGGTCGTCACGTTCACCGGCGACAACAAAGCACCGGTTAACGGCTACATCAACGACCAAAACCTCGTGGAGCGGGTGGAGACCCGGATTGACAATCCGATGCTCGGCGACATGGTGTACGAGTCGCTGTACTCCGATTACAAGGATTACAACGGCGTAAAGTTCCCGTCACACATCGTGCAGAACCAGGGCGGGTGGCCACTGCTGGATCTCACGGTGAGCGACGTGAAGCCGAATGCCGCCGCGGCGATTCAGCCGCAAGCGGGCGCTGGCGGGGCGGCTCAAGCCAATGCGCCGGCCGGCGTGCCGACGGAGAAGATTGCTGACGGCGTCTACTTGATTCGCGGCGCCGGCGCCATCAGCCTGGCGTTCGAATTCAAGGACTACGCCGTGATCATGGAAGGTCCTGGCGACGAAGCCCGTGGCGAAGCCGTGATCGCTGAGACGAAGAAGCTCATCCCGAACAAGCCGATTCGATATCTGATCAACACGCACCATCACTTCGATCATTCGAGTGGCCTGCGGCCCTTCGTCGCCGAAGGGGCGACGATCGTCACGCACCAGGTGAACAAGCCGTGGTTCGAAAAAGTGCTCGCCAGCCCGCGTACGCTGAGCCCCGATCGTCTGCAGCAGTCGAAGAAGAAGGTGACCATCGAAGCGGTCGACGACAAGAAAGTCCTGACCGACGGCAATCAGGTCATCGAGCTGTACCACATCCGCGGGAACGGGCATAACGCGGGTCTGCTATTCGCGTATTTGCCGAAGCAGAAAATCCTGATTCAGGCGGACATGCTCGGCGTCCCCACGCCGAATGCTCCTCTGGCTGTCAGTCCGTACGGCGAGAACTTCCTGATGAATCTGGACCGGCTGAAGCTTGACGTGACGACGATGATACCGATTCACCTGCCGGCGAACGCGAAGCTGGTCATGTGGGCCGATGTGATGAAGTCACTGGGACGTAGTTAGTTGGGAGGTCGTGGTTGGTGGTCGGTGGTCAACCACCGACCACTTGCAGCCTTGCGGCCGCCGCGCCGGCCGCAGTGTCGACACGTCGGCGATCTGTGATGGTCTCGCCAATCATTGCTGAGGTGGGCGAAACCATATCGCCCGGTTCCGAAAAGTAAAGGAGAAGGCGGGAACTTTGGCGGGGCTGAACGTCGGTGGTTGACGGTTGGTCGTTCGTGGTTGGTGGTTAGTACCGCTAACCACCAACCACAACCACTAACTAGCGAAGCTACTGCTGCCCACGGCCTCCACGGCCGCCGCCGCCCTGGCCACCGCCACCACCACCAGCAGGCGCATTGCCACCCGCGCCGCCGCCACGCGCCGCAGGCTGCGGCAGCGGCTTCTGGGGACCGAGGACCTTGGTCATCGCGGTGTAGGCGCACATCTCGTCCATGTTGCCGCCACCGACGCCCATCGCGCCGATCAACTGATTCTCGACAACGATCGGCAGACCGCCGCCCACGAAGTAGTACGACAGTCCCTGGGCCCTGCCGAGATCCATGCGGATCGCGCGCCCTTCCAGGTTCGGGAACCGCTGCGCGACCTCGCTCGACGGCGTGCGGGCGTAGAGTGCCGTCTGCGCCTTCATGAGGCCGGTCTCGACACCAATCGGAAGAACACCGTCCATCACGTGCGCGTCGACGATGTCACCGGTCGGCGAGAGCACGAAGATCGCGTAGGTGCCAGGGCCGTTCGGCTGGGTCTTCGCGAAGTCGAGGCACGCGTCCACGAGCTGGCGCGCCACCGTCGCATTGATCTGCATCTTCATCAGCGTGCGGCTGGCGACCTCGTCGGACACGACCGCGCGCGAGAGTGGCATGGCCGTTTGCGCATAAGCGGTCGTCGCAAGTCCCAGCGCCGCCGCGAACATCACGATCTTCTTCATGCTTTCCTCCCGGGCCAACCTGAAGTCGGCCCCTACGACGACCAATTACTGGAAGGCCGGCTGAAGCCGACCTCTACGTACAAATCGCAAATCACGAATGCTCCATGATGATCTTCATCCGCTGGCCGCTGTCGGAGGCAAGCAACCCGATAGCCGCCTTCAGCTCGCCGAGCGGCATCACGTCGCTGACGAGCGGAGCGAGCTTCACCAGCCCGCGTTCGACGAGCGCGATGCACGACGTATAGTCCTCCGGCTTCGCGACGCGCGCGCTGATGAGCGAGACCTCCTTGAAATAGAGGTCGTAGAACGGCAGCGCGCCTTCCTTCGCGGTGTAGATGCCGAACATCAGCACCTTGCCGCCGAACCGGGTCATATGGACCGAGTGCTCGAGTTGTTTCAGGACGCCCGTCGTCTCGATGGTCAGGTCTGCCCCGCGCCCGTCCGTGAGCTCCCGGAGCTGCTCGATGACCTTATCGCCGCCCGCGATGGTGACGTCGGCGCCCAACTTCTCGGCCATGGCGCGCTTCTCGGCGCTGCGCGTGATGCCGATGACGCGCGCGCCCCGGGCCTTGGCGAGCTGCACGTGCAACTGACCCGTGACGCCAAGTCCAATCACCGCAACCGTGTCGCCGGGGAACGTCTCCACCTGCCGCTGTGCGTGCAGGCACGTCGTCAGCACCTGGATCATCGGGGCGGTGCGATCGTCGATCGACTCCGGCAGCTTGAACACCTGGCTTGCCGGCACCATCAGGTATTCCGCGAAGCCGCCATTGACGTCGCGGCCGATCAGCGTGCCGTTGGGACAGAGATTGGTCAGTCCCTTCTGGCAGTAGAAACAGGTGCCGTCGTAGGTTTCGGGATCGATGATGACCCGTTCGCCCGTGTCGACGCGCTCCCCCGCCATCTCATGGCCCGGAATGAGCGGATACGGAACGCGTATCGAGCCGTTGTAGATCTTGTAATCGGTGCCGCAGACGCCGCTGTGGGTGACGCGGACCAGCACCTGTCCCGGCCCGGGCTGCGGCCGCGCGACCTCGTCGAGCACGAGGTCCGACGGCGCCCGGAGAACCATCGCTTTCATCGTTATGCTTTTGCCGGCACCTGATTCACAGGGTTCCGCGGCGCCTTATCCGTCAGCACGCTGGCGACTTCCTGCGCCGCCTTCGTCTGCAGCTCCACCAGCGACTCCTCGGAGTAGAAGCTGGTGTGCGGCGTGATGATGACGTTGCGCTTGCCGATGAGCGGCGAACCCGTGGGCGGCTCGGTCGTCATGACGTCGAGCGCGGCGCCCGCGATGTGACCGGAGTCGATCGCCGCCGCCAGCGCCGCCTCGTCGATGACGGGGCCGCGCGCGGTGTTCACCACGTAGCTCCCTTTCTTCATCTTCTTGAAAGCGGCCTCGTTGAACATTCCCTTCGTTTCGGGCGTCAACGGACTGTGGATCGAGACGTAGTCAGAGATCGTCAGCAGCTCGTCCAACTCCACCCGCTCGACACCGAGGTTCTGGAAGACCTCCGGCGGCACATACGGGTCGAACGCGATCACTCGCATCCCGAACGCCTTCGCCTTGGGCGCGACGAGCTGCGGGATGCGGCCGAAGCCCACCAACCCTAAGACACTGCCGCGCAGCCGGTGGATCGGCACGAAGTTCGGCATCTTCCACGTGCCGCCGTGCACCTGGTCGGTGGCCATCGGAATCTTGCGTACCGCCGACAACAGCAGCGCCATCGCGTGATCCGACACTTCGTCGATGCAGTAGTCCGGCACCTTCGTGACGACGATGCCTTTCTGCGTCGCCGCATCGAGATCGACATTGTCGACCCCGATGCCGAAGCGGGAGATGATCCGCACCTTCTTCATCTGCCGGATCATGTCCGCGTTGATCTTCGCGTAGGTGACCAGCACCGCGTCCGCGTCGGCCGCGAGCTTCATCACCGATTGCGGCGACGAATCCGCGGCCAGCTCGAGTTCCGCCCCTATCTCCGACAACACCGCCTTTGCCGGATCCAGATTCGGGAATACAGAGTCGGCAACTGCGACAAAGAACCTTGCCATGCTTACTTCATCGCCTCTTCCATGTGCTCCATGCGCGTAAAGACCACGGGGCCGTTCGCCGTCACGAGCACGTTTTCTTCCAGTCGGCACGTCTGCTCGAGATGCGGGTGGCCGGCGAAGGTCTCGATCGCGAAGTACATGTTCTCTTTGATGGGCGCCGGATACTTCATCGAGTACGCGCGCGACATCCACATCCCCTCATACAGCGTGATGCCGATGCTGTGCGCGAACTGCTGCAGCGTCACCGTCGTGTACTCGTCGTCATCGTAGTGCGGGAACTTCTTGACGACGTCGGCAGTCGTGTTGCCCGGCTTGAGCTGCTCGATGCCGGCATACATCGAATCGTAGACCTCCTTATACAGATCGATCTCCTTCGGCGTCATCTTCATCCCATACGCGCCGCCGCACTTGAAGAGGCGGACGAAGTCGATGAAGTAGCCGGATGGACCGACTGCGTTGATGTCCACGATGACCAGGTCGCCCTGACGAATGAGCTTGTCAGTAGCCCAACGCCGGTACGGGCTGGTGTTGCCACCGGAGGCGACGATGATGTCGTAGATGATTTCGCAGCCGCGCTCGAGCATGAACTCATGCACCTTGGCCTCGATCTCGCGCTCGCGGACGCCCGGTTTCAGCCACTCGTACTTGATCTTCCACATCGCCGCGTCGCCGATGCTCGACGCCATCTTCAGCAGCTCGATTTCGTCGGGTGTCTTCACCACGCGCGCACGCGACACCGCCGGCCAGCCGTTGACGATGTTCAACCCGAGCTTGGTCAACGCCTCGAAGGCCGGCATGTCGAGGTTGTCGATGCCGATCTTTTCCTTCTCGACCTTGTGCTCTTTGAGCACTTCCATCACGGAGTCGGCCATGCGTCCCGCCATGTACGGCACCGCGCCCTCCGCCCACTGCCATGTGACCGCGGGACGGATGCGGTTCGGCTCCATCCACGGCAGATCGATCTTGGCGCACTGCAGGTCCGAGCCCGCCGTCTCGAACAGCGTCGGCGCCCCTTCAGCGGGGACGACCGCGTACCGGATGTTGATGTTGTATTTCCAGTTGCCCTGATAGGAAGCGGTGGCGTAGCGGATGTTGGCGCCGGCAAACAGGATCAGCGCGCCGAGATTGTCGACCTTCATCTCCGCCTGCAGCTTCTTCAACCGCTCCTTGCGGAGCCGATCGAAGTCCACACGCATCTGCCAGTCCGCACCCGTCTGGCTGTAGAGGCGCCGGGGGTTGTTGCGATGCGGCCCGTCCAGGAAGGCAATATCCATCCCCGTCGCGGGGTCGACTTTCCGCTCATCCCATCTCACGAAATCACTAGCCATCGCGCACCTTTCTCGTAAAGTCGAAGAGTCGTACAGGTTGAAAAGGGGTTAATTAACCACGAAAGGTCACGAAGGACACGATGAAAATATGTCCTTCGTGTTCATCAGCCGGCCGCCGCGATCTGCCGCTGCTCCTGCGCCTGCTTGGCCTTGATCAGGTTGTGGACCTTCTCCGCAGTCGCGGGCAGCGATGTGACCCGGACGCCCACCGCATCGTGAATCGCATTGCAAATCGCCGCAGCCGTCGAAACGCAGGTCGGCTCGCCAACGCCCTTGGCGCCGAACGGGCCGGTCGGATCGTAGTTGTCCACGATGTCGACATGGACGTCGGGCATGTCGAGCGACGTCGGCATGATGTAGTTGGTCAGGTTCGGATTGATCTGACGTCCCTTGGCGTCGAACAGGATCTCCTCCTGCAGCGCAAAGCCGACGCCCATGGAGATACCGCCCTCGACCTGTCCTTCGACCAGCATGGGATTGATCGCCGTACCGCAGTCGTGCGACGCGACGATACGCACCACCTCGACCTCGCCGGTCTCGTCGTCGACGTCCACTTCGGCAATTTGCGTCGCGTAGACGTAAGTCGCAAACGGCTTGCCCTGTCCCGTTTCAGGGTCGAGGGCAACCGTCGCCGGATTGAAATATCCGCTCCCAATCGGCGGCTCGCCGCTGACCACGCGCGCACGGTTCGCAACATCGCCGATGTGTACTTTCCGTTGCGGATAACCCTGGACGACGATGTGGTGATCCTTCGCGTCGAGCTGGTTCGCCTTGACGCCCAGCATCGGCGCCGCAACGTCGAACAGCATCAGCTTTGCTTTTTCTGCCGCCAGGCGCGCCGCGTTGCCGGTGACGTAGGTCGTCCGGCTCGCAATCGCGCCCGTATCCATCGGCGTGGTGTCGGTATCAGCGGACACCACATGAACGTCCTCGGTCGCGACGCCGAGCTCCTGCGCGACGATCTGGGCAAGGATCGTCAGCGAGCCCTGACCGGTTTCAACGGTGCCCGTGAGCAACGTCGCGGTGCCGTCCTCGTTGACCTTCACCACCGCGGCACTGGGGTTGGCCGCAACGGTGAACCCAATCGGGTACCACATGCACGCCATGCCGCGTCCGCGCCGCTTCATGCCTTTGCTCCATTCCAGCCAAAGCGCTGCGCCGCCTGGAGCAGCGACTCTCGGACGACGACGCTGTGGAGCGTCTGGCTCGTCGGACTGAATGACCCTTCCTTCAGCGCGTTTCGCAACCTGATCTCTAGCGGATCGATGCCGAGAGCCTTCGCGATGTCGTCCATGTGCGATTCGTATCCGAAGCACACCTGCGGAGCTCCGAACCCGCGCATGGCGCCCGTCATCGTCTTGTTGGTGTAGACGACAAACGCTTCCGCATACAGATTCTCGATTTCGTACGGTCCGGCGCACAGGATGCAGGCCTTCCCAAGCGTCGTTTCGCTCCAGGAACAGTAGGCGCCGCCGTCGAGCACCAGGCGAATCTTACGAGCGAGGATCTTCCCGTCCTTGGTGACACCCGTCTTGTAATCCATGATGATCGGGTGCCGCGTGGTCGAGGAGTAGAACTCCTCCGGGCGCGTGAAGGTGCACTTGACTGGACGGCCCGTCTTCTTCGCCAGCAATGCGACGACGGGCTCGGTGGTGATTTCGTTCTTGCCGCCGAAGTTGCCGCCAACCACGGTCGCCACGATGCGAATGCGGCTCATCGGAATGCCGAGCGTCCGCGCGATGTCGGCGCGACCTAGTGTGATGCGTCCCAGGGTCGAGTGGATCGTCACGCGACCATTCGCGTCCCACTGCGCGAGCGAGGAGTGCGGCTCGAGCGGGACGTGTTCGACCATCTGTGTGCGGAAGCTTCCCTCGAAAATCCGGTACGACTCGGCGAAGCCCCTCTCGATGTCGCCCTTCTTGATCACCTTGTGCCCGTAGATGTTCGCGCTCGGCGCGTGCACACCAGGCGTTTCCAGCTTCAACGACTCGAGCGGGTCGAGCACCGGTGGAAGCTCTTCGAATTCGACCTTGATCTTCTCAATCGCGTCCGCCGCGATCTGTTCCGTCACGGCAGCGACCGCGGCGACACCGTCGCCGGCATGGAACACCCGCTCGTCGGCGAGCACCGGCTGATCTTTCAGCGAGGGGCCGAACGTGTTCACCGGGATGTCCTTACCGGTGATGACCGCCACGACGCCGGGCATCGCTTCGGCTTCCTTCGTGTCGACGCTGATGATCCGCGCACAGGCGACGCCTGCCCGCTTGATCTTGCAGAACAGCATGCCGGGCACGTAGAAGTCGTCGATGTATTTCGTCTGACCAAGACCGTGGAGGCGACCGTCGGGACGCGTCGTCCGCTGGCCGACGGCAGGGGTCTGGCGGCTCGGGTCCGGAACCCGAACGTCGATCGGGAACGGCACGAGCGGCGCCGGTGCCGGAGCGCGCAGCAGGGCCTCAGCGTCGAGCAGGGTTCCTTTTTTCTCTACGACCGCAGTCTTGGTATCCATGGACCGTCCTTTATGCCTTCGCGCCGTCCTGCGCGATCGCCTGGATGGCTTCGATCATCTTGCTGTAACCGGTGCAGCGGCACAGGTTGCCTGCGAGAGCGTCGCGGATGTCCGGCACCGATGGGTTCGGGTTCTGATCCAGCAGCCACTTGGCCGACATGATCACGCCGGGGCCGCAGAAGCCGCACTGGAGCGACCCTTTCTCCTCGAACGCCTTCTGAATGGGATGGAGGCGATCGGTGGTTGCAAGGCCTTCGATGGTCAGCACGTCGCGGCCGTCCACTTGCCCCGCCAGCATCAAGCACGAGTTCACGAGCTTGCCGTCGACGATGACTGTGCAGGCGCCGCAATCGCCGACGTCGCATCCAAGCTTGGCGCCTGTCAGATTGAAATTTTCCCGCAGCAGCTTGAGCAGCGTCGTCTCCGGTGCCACCGAAGCCGAGCGCTTTTCGCCATTGACCGTAAGGGTGACCGAAACCATCAGTGTGCCTTTCCTGTCCGTGCCTGTCGCTTTTTCTGCGCCAGTTCCCAGGCGCTCTCCAGCGCGCGCTTGGTAAGGACGGCAATCAGATCGCGACGATAGGCTGCCGACGCCCGGAAATCGTTAATCGGCTTCGCGTCGTTGACGGCAAGCTTGCCCGCTTCGAGCATCTCTTCCGCGGTGATCGACTTGCCTTCGAGATAGCGCTCCGCTGACGCCGCGTGAATGACCGTCGGGGCAACGGCGCCTAACGCAATGCGTGGCGCAACGAAGGTCTTCTTGTCCCAATCGACCCAGAGCGCCGCCGCGACGTTAACGAGCGCGAGCGCCTGTCCCTTCCGCAGCCCGAATTTCAGGAAGTGCGCCGGTTTGCCGACGTTCTCCTTCGGGATGATGATCTCGACGAGCAGCTCGCTGGGCTTGAGGACGGTCTTGCGGGGGCCGACGAAGAAGTCCACCAGCGGCAGCTGACGGCGGCCTTCCGGGCCTGCGATTGTGACGATGGCGTCCAGCGCCACGAGCGTCGGACCGCTGTCCATCGATGGAACGGCCGTGACCAGGTTGCCGCCGAGCGTCCCGAGGTTTCGGGTCTGCACGGCGCCGATGGTGTGAGCTGCGGCAACCAGGGCGGGAAACAGATCCCGCATGACTGGCGACTGCATGATTTCCGTGTGGGTGACCAGCGCACCGATGCGCAAGCCCTGTTCTGTCGTTTCGATGCCACGCAGGTCGTCCGCCCTGGAAATGTCGACGACGACTTTCGGCGCGTGGCTGGCGTTGGCGAATTTCAGGTCGGCGAGCAGGTCGGTGCCGCCCGCAAGGACCTTCACAGCGGGGCCATGCTGCGCGAGCAGCGCGACCGCCTCGCTGGAGTCCTTGGCGGCGTAGAAGTCGAATGCTCTCATTCCGTTGCGGTCCTCGGGTGCTGGGAATCCCTCAGGTGCGGGAAATCGGAATTATATCCCGAGATTCGCGCGGTTCGGGTCGGTTACAGGCTGTATGCCGGCCCGGGCCTCACCGAACTGTGGCGCGATTCCGCGATTTCGGCAGCATAGGCGCGGCCGCGGGAGCGTCGTTCATCGGCAGCCTGAACCGGCGGATCCCGTCGTAGGAGTGGAGCGCGGCCGCTACCGCACCGGCAGTGGCGACGCAGCCGATCTCACCGACACCTTTCGCCCCGTAGCCGCCTACTTCGTCGGGCACCTCGATGAGGATGATGTCGACCGGCGGCATCTGCTTGGCGGGAACCAGGCCGAAATCGCGCATCTTGAGCGAATGCGGACGGCCGTTCGTGCTGGGGAAATCCTCTGACAGGGCGTAGCCGAGGCCCATGTGGACGCCGCCTTCCATCTGCTCGGCACAGAGGCGTGGGTTGATGGCGCGACCGACATCGTGCGCCGCGACGACCCGCGCGAGCCGGCCATCCTCATCGAGGATGACAACCTGTGTGGCGTAGCTGAACGTGAAATGGGTCGTCGGATCCTTCGCCGCTGCGGGCGTACCAGGCTTCGTGGTGAAGCTGTATACCACGCTGCCCACGTACTCGCGCCCGGCGAGCTCGGGGAGCGACGACGTCTTCAGATCCTCGGCGAGCTTCCGCGCCGCTTTCTGCGCCGCCGCGCAGCTCAACGTGGTTGCGCGCGACGCCCACGTCTCGCCGCAAATGGCGCCGAGCTCCTTGTCCCACCGCACGCTCATGATGCTGTCCGGCAGACCCGTCTCCTCGCACACCGCCTGCATCGTCGCCGTGTAGACGCCCTGACCCATTTCCGTATAGCCGTTGAGGACCTCGATGTGTTCAGGATCGATCACGCGGATAACGACGCGCCCCTCCTCGGTGGTACCGTTGCCGATTCCCGTGCTCTTGATGCCGCAGCTGACACCCGCGTACTTGGCGTTGCGATAGATGTTCTTCACGGCATCGAGCGATTCGCGAAGTCCGCGAACGCTGTCACGCATCATCTGACCGGTCGCAAACCGATCGCCCGGATTGAGGATGTTGCGCGAACGGATTTCCCATCCGTCCACGCCGACACGCTCGGCAAGGATGCCCATGACGCCTTCGATGGCGAAATGCGACTGGTTCGTACCGAATCCGCGCATCGCGCCGCTCGTCGGGTTGTTCGTGTAGACGGCCTTCGATTCGACGTCTACATTCGGCACACGATACGGTCCGCACGAGTGACACGCCGCGCGAAGCAGACACTTCGCGCTCGTGCCGGCATAGCCGCCGGCGTCGCCGACGATACGTGCCTTCACGGCGAGGAGATGTCCCTCGGCATCCGCGCCGACTTTGAGCTTGATCGTCATCGGATGCCGCTTGACGTGATGCTGCGTCGACTGCTCGCGCGTCAGCGTTGTCTTGACGGGCCTGCCGAGCAGATACGCGGCCACCGCCGTCTGCGCCTGAATTGACAGTTCTTCTTTCGCGCCGAAGGCACCACCGCTGGCGGCGAGCTGGATTTCGACGTCGGATTCGGGAATCTTGAGCACGCTCGCGATCGTCTTCTGATCGAAAACCGATCCCTGACTCTCGCTGTGAACCTTGATGCCGTTTCCCTGTGGATACGCCAGACAGGACTCGGGCTCGAGGAACGCGATGTCGACGGCCTGCGTCTGATACGTCGCTTCAATGACATGCGTCGCGGTCGCAAACGCCGCTTCAACGTCGCCGCGACCGAACTTCGTGGGTGAATCCAGAACATTGGGCGCTGGACGGAACGTGTCGTCCGAGTGGACGCGCGGCGCGTCAGGCTCGAGCGCCTGGAACGGGTCGGTGATCGGCTCGAGCACCTCGTAGTCGACCTTCACCTTCGCGGCCGCCTGACGGGCATGGAATTGCGTATCGGCAACGACCATCGCGATGAAGTCGCCCACGCAACACGTCAGCTCACTCACGCCGACGAAGACGGGAAGGTCTGGGACCGCGAGCCCTGTGCCGCGGCTACCGGGAACATCGCGCGCCGTCAAGATGCGAACGACGCCCGGACTCTTCGCCGCTTCTTCGGTATGGATTAAGAGCACTCGCGCTCGCGGATGCTCCGCGAGCACCATCGCGCCGTGCAGCATGCCCGGCATCCGCATGTCGTCGACGTACGGGCGCTCGCCGAGCACCTGCTCGATACCGCCGATGCGCGCGTGCGATTTCCCGATGCCATGGCCCTTGGTTGCCGCCGCTTCGAATTCCGGATTTCGATGAAGACCGAACTCCTCGCCAAAGTACGAATGTCGCCGCGGCTCGCTCGGTAAGGTGCCGCCATTACGCAGCGCCTCGCCGGCAGTCTGAATCGCATCGATGATGCGTCCGTATCCCGTACAGCGGCAGATGTGTCCGTCGAGCGCCTTTCGAATTGCCTCGGGGTCGTCGCTCTTCCCCTGCTCGATGAGATGCGCGGCGCGTACCACGATGCCCGGGATGCAGAAGCCGCACTGGACACCGCCTTCGAGCACGAACGCTTCGCTGATGATTCGCCTCGTTCGCTCGGCAAGCGCGTCGACCGTGCGGATATCGTGGCCGGCCATCTGCTCCGGCTTTCGCAGACACGACAGCGCGGGCTTGCCGTCGATCATCACCAGACAACAGCCGCACGCGCCTTCGGGCGCACACCCGTTCTTGCACGAAGTAATGCCGCATTCTTCGCGCAGCACCTCCAACAGATGCATTCCGGGTTCGTAGTTGGCTTCGGTTTCCTTGTCGTTCAGCTTGAAGGTAATCAGGGGCATTGAGATCGATTCTTAACCGGAAAGGGATGGCTGTGAAGTACTTCGGGCGTGTAAGATGATCGGCTGCTACAGCTTGCACCAGGGCGGCCGTGAAGGTCCGCCTCTACTGCCCGGAGGAAACATGCAGGAACCTTGGAAGACGGACAAGTGGTACACCAGCCTGTGGAACCACCTGCCTGAGGCGCGGAAGAACACCAGATTCCAGAAAAATCTGAAGATTCACGACGTCACGCTGCGCGATGGCGAGCAGCAGACGGCCGTTGTCTTCCGGCGTGAGGAAAAGGTCGCCATCGCGAAGAAGCTCGACGCGATGGGTATCCATCGCATTGAGGCCGGCATGCCGGCCGTCTCCGAGCAGGATAAAGCGGCAATCTCCGACATCGCAGCGCTCGGCCTCAAGTCCGAGATTTTTGCGTTCGCTCGCTGCATCCCTGATGAGATTAAGGTCGTCAAGGGCTGCGGCGTCAAGGGTGTAGTGGTCGAGATTCCGGCGAGCGACCACATGATCAAGTACGCCTACGGCTGGTCGTTCGACCGGGCGATGAAGTCGTCCATCGACACGACGCTTGCCGCCAAGGAAGCCGGCCTCTACACCGTATTCTTCACCATCGACGCGACCCGCACCGAGCTGAACCGTTTCCTCGACATCGTCTCGCAGGTCGCCACCGAGGGCCACATGGATGCGCTGACGATCGCCGACACGATGGGCGTCGTCACGCCCGAGGCAATCTCGGTCGTCATCCCGAAAGTCATCGATCGCCTCAAGAAGCCCGTCGAGATTCACTGTCACCAGGACTTCGGGCTGGGCGTCGCCAACACCGTCGCGGCGCTGCAGGCGGGCGCGTCGGTCGCGCATACGACCATCACGGGCCTCGGCGAACGCGCGGGCAACGTGCCGATGGAGGACGTCGTTCTGTCGCTGCTCTGCCTCCACGACGTGAACGTCGGGATCAAGACGGAGAAGTTCGTCGACACGTCGAAGTTCGTCATGGATCTCGCGAAGGTGCAGCAGCCGCCAAACCGGCCGATCGTCGGCGACAAGCTGTACGAAGTGGAGTCGGGCATCATCGCCGGCTGGGTGCGCCTGTGCCGCGCGGAGCATCCGCTCGAGTACGTGCCGTTCGCGCCGGAGCTGGTCGGACAGAAGCCGGTGAACATCGTCCTCGGTAAGAACAGCGGACCGCCGTCGATCGAAGAGTGGGCGGAGAAGAGCGGCATCAAGATCACCGACGAAGAGCGCATGGCGCTGCTGTTGGCGGTGAAGGCGAAGTCGTTCGAGAAGAAGGATCTGCTGACCGCCGAGGAGTTCAAGGAGATCGTCGGCAAGACGCTGAAGAATGCGGCGTTGGCGTAAGCACATCCTAAAGCCCAAATCCCAAAGCCCGAATCCCAACTTCCAGAAACTGGGGGTTGGGATTTTTCGTTGATGCTCGCATCATCGGCAGCCGCCTTCTTCGCGTCGGGGTTCGCAGCCCTGCTCTACCAGGTGATCTGGCAGCGGCTGCTCGTCCTGTTCTCGGGTGCCGATCTCTACTCCGTCACCATCATCGTCGCCTCATTCATGGGAGGCATGGGCGTCGGCCATCTCGCGGGCGGACACGTGGCCGACCGCGTCTCGCCTCGCGCGTCGCTCCTCTGTTTTGCGGGCGCCGAGCTCGCCATTGCGCTCTTTGGGTTCTTTAGCCGCGCGTTGTATTACGACTTCCTGTACAACCGCTTTGGGGCCGCGCAGATTCCGGCGCCTGCCCTCGCGCTCCTGCTCTTCATCAGCCTGCTCGTGCCGACGTTTTTCATGGGGGCGTCGTTGCCGCTGCTGTCGCGTGCGCTTGCGTCGCGGCTCGAGCGCGCTGCGTCGGTGATCGGCGTCCTGTACGGCGTGAACACCCTCGGCGCCGCAACGGGTGCTCTCGTGTCGACCTGGGTCCTGTTGCCGAGACTTGGGCTCGAGGGCAGCATTCTCGTCGGGGTGCTGTTCAACGTACTTTGCGCGGTTATCGTCCTGCCCGCAGCCGCAGGGTTTCGTTCCACCATCGCTGCAGAGGGTCCGGCTGACCGCGAAACGAGACGGCCGTCTTCAGACGGACCTTCGGAAGTGAGCTTTCCCTTTTGGGTCTGGGCCTGCATCTTCGCTACATCGGGCTTGCTGGCGCTCGCACTCGAAATCGTATGGTTCCGCGTACTCGCGGTGACGATGAAGGGAACGGCGTTTACGTTCGGAACCCTGCTCGGTGTCTACCTGACCGGGCTTGGCGTCGGAGCACTGGTGGGAAGCGCGGTCTCCACACGGCTGCGGCGCCCAGCCGTCGTGTTCCTCGCCGTACAGGCAGCGATCGGGGCCGTGGCCATGTTTCTGTTGACCGCGTTCATCCGTTTCGCCGACAACGTCGCTCCCCTGTGGGCGTACCTCGGCTCGTACGAGCCGCTCGACGTCCGCGCGGCGGTCAACGGGACCGGCGATGTGGCGACATTTTTCGCGTTGTATGTCGGCGTGCCCTCGCTCCTCGTGCTACCGCCGACGCTGCTCATGGGATTTTCGTTCCCCGTCCTGCAACGCGTCGTCCAGACGAGCCTGCCTCACATCGGACGTCGCGTTGGAGTGCTGCTACTGGCGAACGTGATTGGCAGCATGGCGGGTACGGCATTGACTGGATTTCTGCTCCTCGACCGCGTGGGAACGGCCGGAACAATGCGACTGCTTGCGATGATCAGCGGCGCGTTCGGCGCATTGGCCATCCTCATGGCACTACGGGCAGCGGCAGACGCGCACCTCCGGAGGCCGCGCGCCGTTCCACTCGCACTTCTTGGTTCGGCGATGGTGTTCGTTCCGCTGTTGATGGTAATGCCCACATCCGGGACGCTGTGGGCTCACTTACACGGGACCGTCGTCGAAGCGATGGTGTACGCGGAGGACGGGTCGGGACTCTCTGTCGTGAACACGGACGGGCGGAACGCGATTCTCTACGCCAACGGCATCGGCCAGGGCTCGATGCCGTATGGCGACGTGCATACCGCGCTCGGTGCGTTGCCGGCATTTATTCACGCTGCGCCGCGAACGGCCGCCGTTATCGGCTTAGGGTCCGGCGATACCGTTCATGCGGTGGCTGGCCGGCGTGAGATCGCGCGGGTGATCTGCGTGGAAATCATCCGCGGCGAGCTCACCACGCTGACGGAACTGCGGCGACGCTTTCCGTACGGTGGGTTGCTCAATCTGGTTGGGGACGGCCGAATCGAGCAGATCTTCGGGGACGGGCGCATTCACCTTCGCCGCGGCGGCGTCTACGACATCATCGAAGCCGATGCGCTGCGGCCGGGCAGCGCATACTCAGGCGCGCTCTACTCGGACACGTACTTCACGCTCGTGCGGGAGCATCTCGCGCAGAATGGATTGGCGGCGACGTGGGCGCCCACGCAGCGGGTCTACAACACGTTCATCCGGGCATTCCCGTACGTAGTCGCGATGCCAGGGATTCTCATCGGCAGCAACGACCCGATTCCGATGGACCGGCCAGCCATCGAGACACGCCTCGCTGATCCAGCGACGCGGGAATACTTCGACAGAGCCGGCATCGACATCAGGAAACTGCTCACGACATATCTCGACTCACCGATTGTGTACACGCCCGCGTCTCCGCGGCAGCAGCTTGCCGACGTAAACACCGACCTCTTTCCGAAGGACGAGTTCGACCTCTCGCCTCGTTGAACGACGAACGATTCGGACGACCCGAACGACCCGAACGTCGCTAGAAGACGTATCGCAATCCCCACTGCACTTGGCGAGCATCCCGCGCCGCGGTCCGCACCAGAAAGGCCGGCGCGATGATGCTGGCGCCCGCATTGGGGGGATTTCCAAGCGGCGGCCTGAAGTTCACATGATTGGTGACGTTGAAGCCCTCGATGAAGATATCGAACCGTCGCGTGCCTCCCATGCGCACGGCTTTGGTCAACCGCACGTCCACGGAGCGGTACGGGTCGAGTTTCAGCAGCGAATCGGCGATCGGCGGCAGGTTCCGAGAGGCGCGGAGCGCATTCACCGCCGTGAGCGTCTCCGGCACGCGCTCTCTACCAACGGTGATCGGGATGCCGGACGGCAGATCGCCCGTGATGATCGTGTCACCATCAAGATCAAAGCCCGCCTGCACCTTGATTGGTGACCCGCTGATCAACCTGGCGACACCGCTCAGCTCCATTGACCACGGCATAACAAGAGTCCCCGCCATCGTCAGGTTGTGCCTCTGATCGGAAGGGTTGTACCCGCGCTCGTGCGGAGTCCTCTGCGTTCCGCGCGTGGTCAGGAAGAAGTCGACGCCGTCGAGGTAGCTGCGCGACAAGGTGTACGAGGCGTGGAAGGTGCCTCGGGACCCAAGTCGCGTTCGAAACTGCGATTCAAGCGCGTCGTACCAACTTCGGCTGTAGTTCTCGAGTGTCAGCACTTGACCAAACTGCTGAACCGGCCGCGGATTGGCCGGGCCGCTGGCCGGAAGGTTTCGGTCGGTCATCCCGACCTGATGGTCAGCGTATGAGTGCACGTAATCGACATCGAGCGCGCTGACGTCGTTGATCTGCCACCCGACTCCGGCCGTTGTGTTGAGCGCGTACGGCAGCGCGAAATCATCGGGTATCAGCGTGCCAACCTGACGTGGGGTCGTCGACGCAAAGACCTGGTCGAGCGTGCGACCGCCCAGAACTGCGGTGACGTCCGGAAAGGATCCCATTCGAGCAGCATCGGTTGTACGGATCACGCTGCTCGCGAACTGGTTCATGGACCGAAGCGGGTACCACGGGCGGTTTCGCGTCACGTACATTCCCCATCCGCCGCGCACGACGAGCCGCCCGTCACCTCGCGCATCCCAAGTCCCGCCGATACGCGGCTGGAGGTTGTTCGTATCCGTTCCCCTGTTTCCGCTGACGTACTGATCCAGCCCCGCCCAGATAGGGTCGGCGAGCAATTGCCGGTAGTAATCGTTGAGTCGAAGGTTGAAATCGACGTCGTACCGAAGACCGAGATTGACCGTGATCCTCCGGTGAATTCGCCAGTCGTCCTGGGCAAAGACGCCAGCCTCACGCGATCGATAGGTCACGACGGTGGCCTTCTGCTGGCTGAATGCGACCGGCCACGTGCTCCGGTTGTTCACGTCGAACGGAGCATCCGTCTGAAACTCCCATAGTCCGTATTCGAGGACGTGAGAGTCGTTGTCCTGCGTTCCGACGGATGCCTCTCCGCCGAACTTGAAGTCGTGGCGCGCCGTGTGGCGGTACAGCACGTCGAAGAACGTCACCTTCGTCTGAGGAAGAACCTGCGAATCATTGTTCGTCTGGCCAATGGTTCCTGACGGTCGGCGAATCCCGACATCGGTGCTGCGCGGCGTCGTGCCGAGAGTGTGGTTCAAGACGTGAATCCGAAACGCGTTCGCCGTGGTTTGTCGCGGTGTCCACATGTCCTCGAATACGAGACTATGGGACCGGTTGCGAATGTCCACTTGACTGGTATCCGAGGACACAGACTCCGCCGAGCGCAGTGACTCCTGGCGATCGAACCCGTATCGCAACGCAAATCCGTGAGTCGGGCTGATTCGATGATCCAGTCTGACGATCCCCGTGTGATTGTCGGTCGTCGCCGGGAACGTGCCGTTGTTGTCGCGCGCAAACGGATTCGCCGGTGGCAACGCGATGATTCGAACGGTATCGACTCGATCGCGTTCGTACGTGCCGAAGACGTGAGTACGATCGCGCACGAGCGGCCCGCCGAATGATCCTCCGAGCCGATACTCGCTGAACGGCGGTTTGTTCGATGCAAAGAAATTGCGCGCGTTGAGGGCCTCGTCACGTCCGAAGTAGAACGCCGTGCCGCTTGGCTGATTGGTGCCGCTGCGCGTGGCGACGCTGACGACGGCATTCAGGGCGTGGCCGTACTGCGCGTCGAACTGGTTGCGGAAGACTTTGAACTCCTGGACCGCATCCTGCCCGACGTTGATGGTCGGACTTCCCCACTGGGCATCATCGATGTCTCCGCCATCGATGAGGGTGGTGTATCCGCTTCGTTGATCGGCGGGTCCACCGAACTTCGTGACCGCAAACCGGCCCACGGTGCTGGCAATCGGTGCAGAGCCGGGCAACAACTGGGCGAGCACCAGGAAATTGCGTCCGAACACCGGCAGCGCGTCGATCTCGTCCTTCGTAATGGCGGACGAGAGCTGCGATCGTCCGACTTCGACCAGCGGAATGGTCGCGCTGACCGTCGTGCCAGATTCGACGCCGGCAATCCGCAACGTGAAATCGAGCACGGGATTGGCACCGACGAGCAGCGTCACAAGCCGGCTCGCCGGCATGAACCCTGACCGTTCGACCACGAACTGGTAATCGCCAGGCTGCAACGCGACCGCGCGATAGTCGCCGTGCTCCTCCGTCGTCATCGCCACCGTGCGGCCGTTTGAGACATGCGTGACGGTGACTGTGACACCCGGGAGCACTGCGCCCGTCGCGTCGCTGACGACGCCGCCCACGCTCGCGCCGAACGACTGGGCAAACACGGCGCTTGCCGTCAGCCACCAAATCGCTGCGGTCGGTATCGTGATCCCAATGAGACGCCACCTGTTGCGAGTGAGTGATGCGGTCATGGCTGCGCTCCGTGCAACTGAATCGTCCGCTCGAACTCCGGTAATATGTGCGTTCCGAACGCGGAAGTCTTGTGAAAACCATGGGAATTCCATGGGTTTCGCGGGCGAGTCATGCCGGCCAGATTTGGCGAGTTCACGCTCGATGCGGACCTGAGGCGGCTTCACGGCCGGGCGGGCGAGGTCCATCTCTCTCCGAAAGCCTTCGACCTGCTACGGGCGCTGGTGGAGAACCGCTCTCGCGTCATGTCAAAAGACGAGTTGCAGCGGCGGCTCTGGCCCGACACCTTCGTCGTCGACACGAACCTCGCCAGCCTGATCGCCGAGATACGCGAAGCGCTCGAAGATGACGCGAAGGAACCGCGATTCATTCGAACCGCTCATCGCGTCGGATATGGGTTCTGTGCTGATGTCGTCGAGGGTACCGACGACTCGTTTTCAGTGATGCACCCGGCGCTGTGTTGGCTGATTGTGGAAGGCCGCCGGATCGCCCTGCAGCCGGGGGAGAACATTCTCGGAAGAGATGTTCACGACGGCGCCATAGCCCTCGATTCTCCGTCTGTCTCTCGCCGCCACGCTCGGATCTCCGTGACGACCGGGCAGGCGACCATTGACGATCTTGGAAGCAAGAACGGAACGTTCGTGCGCGGAGAGCGAATCGCCACGGCGGTTCCCTTGAATGACGGAGACGAAGTGCGCGTGGGTGCGGTGGCGCTGAAGTTCCGGCAGCCGCCTGCGCACCGCTCGACGATGACGCTCATCGTCGACCGGCACGCGTAGAGATCGTCAACGTGTCGCGCTCAACTCCCGTTGCCAGTTCAGCACGACGGCGATTCCTCCCGGCAGCCGCTGTTCGGACGGAGCGCTGAAGAGAAACGCGTGGCCATCGGGCGAGACGTCGTACCCGAGCTCGCGCGGGCGCCTCGCGGGGCCTGCGGGTTGCACGTCGAACAGTCTGACCGGGAGCGCGGCGGTGAACACGGGAGTTGGCACAACCGCAACAGCCATCACGCTGCCGGAATCGGGCGATACATAAAACAGTTCCTTGCCGTCGCGCCTCCACCTCGGCGAGATCCCTCCCATCGTCGAAATCCGTTTCTTGTCGCCGACGCCTGAGAACGGCATGACGTACACCTCCGACGTACCGGATTCGTCGGTCACGAATGCCATCCATCGGCCGTCGGGAGACAAACGCCCTCCCCATTCGTGGAACCGCGTGCGAGCGATCGGCTTCGCCTGATTTTTTCCGTCGAGCGATACCAGCCAGAGATCGCGACCCGTGTCGCGGCTGTTGTCTTCAACCACCAGCCACTTGCCGTCTGAAGACGAGTCGGTGGCCACCTGTGGGCCGCTCCGCGAGAACACAAGCGCCGCTTCTTCGCTCCCATTGGTCGTCTTCATGTAGAGGTCGTTGGCTCCCCCGCGATCAGAACTGAAAACGACGCGGCGACCGTCGGGAGACCATATGGGACTGGACTCGTCAGTCAGTTCGGCGGTGAATCGGCTCGCAACCCGGCGTGACAGATCGAAGGACCAGATATCGGATGTTCCGACCCGCGGGTCGGTAAGGTCTGCTACGACTCTTTGCCCGTCCGGCGAGATCCGAATGGAACTTTCAAATGGCTGATGCACCCAGCCTGTCTCGGTCTTTCGACCGGATCGATCCAGCCAGACCAGATCGGACGCCGATGTTCCACCGTAGTACGCGAGGACGCCGCTCTCCGACACAGCAAAACCGCCGTTGCCGGTTGTCCGGTAGTAGGCCAGATTGTCGGCAACCTTGATGGGGTTACCCATGACGGTCCGCTCGTCGGCATCGAACGCCTGTGCGAGCAATGTGCCTAGCTCCGCGTACAAAAGGTAACCCGGCGGTGAGTACGCCACGCGTGATTCGGCGCTCATGAGCAGCGATGCGACATCTGCATCAATCGAGCGGACGTACACAGTGCGCGGTGCCCGAATTCCATGTTCATCGAGGGTGGTCGCGGTGTAGATGAAATGCCGGCCATCTGGCAGCCATGCCGGCCACAGGTGATTGATCTCGCGATGGCTCGCATCGAGGTGCGTCACCTGCGTCGGCATCCCGCCTTCGGCGGGCACCCGGAAGATTCCAACATCGGTTTGAGCAAAGAGAATCGTCCCGTTGCCGTGCCACGTCGGAACGTCGATGATCGCCGCGGCGCAGATCACGCGTGGTGGTCCACCGCTGACCGCAACTTTCTTCAGTTGACCTTCGCCCGGTGCGAAGAAGCCAACCCACTCGCTGTCAGGTGACCAGAACGGCGACTCCGCGCCGTCCACCAGTGCCTGAGGCGTCAACGAGTCGAGCGACTGCACCCAAAGTCGATCCACGCCTGCCGTCGTCGTCACAAACGCAATGCGTCGCCCGTTCGGAGAGAGCGCGAGACGTGTCGTGATGGGACCTCGGGCGACCGCACTGCCAGTCGGGATCGGTATCGTGAAGCGAACCACCTCGTCAGGGACCAGGGGAGGCCTTGCCAGGAGCAGACCGACGCCGATCAGCGCGACGGCGGCAGCCGCAGCCCATGTCGCCACGGACCGCGCTCGGCGGCGTTTCTCGATGTTGGTGCTTCGCGCGGCGCCGGAGCCTTGAGCCGCGATCCATTGCAGCTCGGATTTCAAATCACGGGCGCTCTGCCAGCGATCGTCCGGACTTTTTGCAAGGCATCGCTCGACGATGTGGTCGAGCGCCGGCGGCAGCAGGCCGGCCCCGTTCGGCGGTCGCGCCGATGAAATCGGCGGCGGTTCACTGGTCAGGATCGAGGCGATGAGACTTGCCTGACTCTTGCCTTCGAACGCCTTCTTGCCGGTTGCCATCTCGAACAACAGCGTTCCGAATGCAAAGATGTCGGTCCGCGGATCAGCCGTCCGGCCTTCCAGTTGCTCCGGCGCCATGTAATGAAGGGTTCCGACGATGGTGCCTTCGCCGGTGAGCTTGCCGCCGGGCATCGATAACGTCGATTCGGGGGCAGCAATCGCAAAAGCGGGACCCTGCGCCAGGCCAAAATCGAGCAGCTTGGCGCCGTCGGTCGTGAGCATGATGTTCGCTGGCTTGAGATCCCGGTGCGTGATGTGCGCGCGGTGCGCGTGATCGAGCGCGTCGGCGATTTGAATCGCGTATCGCAGTAGGCTGTGTGCCGGTAATGGCCCTCGCGTGAGCCGGTCGTCGAGCGTTTCGCCCTCCACGTATTCCATGACCAGAAAGGCAACGCCGTCCTGCTCGCCGACGTCGAACAACGCGCAGATGTTCGGATGGTTCAGTGCGGAGATGAGTCGAGCCTCATGCTGAAACCGCTGACGGCGATCGACTCGCGCACTGAATTCCTCGGACAGAAGTTTGATCGCGACGGTGCGGTCCAGACGGACATCGCGGGCGCGGTAGACACGACCCATACCGCCCGCGCCGACGATCGACACGATTTCGTACGGACCAAGCCGGACACCTGGACCGAGCATGATGGGCGGATATTATCGTTCGGATCGTTCAGGTCGTTCGGGTCGTTCGAACGTCCTCGCTATCGCGCCTGATCCGGGCGGCAGGGCGTCGGATCCCAGCCCTGCATGTCGGGAATCTTCTTGAAATGATTCGTCGTTGCGTACGGACCGGTGAGATACGTCGGGTCGGTGATGATTGATGTGACGACCAGCCAGGACGTGCCGTCCGGCTCCGTGAAGGTGTCGAAGTACTCCTGCAGGTTCGTGTTCTCACTGTAGGGGACGCCGTTCTTGCGCAGGTAGCCGGCCTTCATCTTCGTCGTGACGACGCCGAGATTTCCGTGTGGCCCCGGCGTGCGGCCGGCGCGGCCCATGTTCACACCCGCCCAGTATGCGTTCGAGTAACCCTGCCACGTCGGCTGGAAATCAGCGGGAACCGAACCGCCGAAATGCAGCATCCGCGTCTGCGTGCCGGAGTCGGCGTCGATTTGCAGGGTATTGTCGTCGGCCCAGTGGACGTGCAGCCGGCCGGGGATGCGCATGATCGAAGCGGCGCCGTACGAGCGGCATTCATTGCCGCCAGCATCCTGCGCTGGCGTCCACGTGCCGGCGAGCCGGCGCGCTTCCGGGTTTACAGGGAGCATCGAGAAGTCGTTCTTCGGCGGCATCAGCATCCGCAGATGCCAGTGCTCCGTCACGACGGCGACCCAATACCCTGTGAAATCTTTGGGCGCGCTTGCGCGAGCGGTCGCTGGAGGTCCGCCGCCGCGTGCCGCGCCACCGCGCCCCTGCGCCGCGGGCGTGGCCACGAGGGCCGCCGCGATTAGTAATGTGAGCAGGATCGCGGACCCGAAGGGTCCGCGCCGCACATCACCAGATCTGCGCCGCACAGTGAGGGGACCCAGGAACACTTACTGAACCCGGCCCTTCCACTCCCAGCCGTCCGACGGCCGCTTCAGTGTTTCAATCAGGACTCGGGGCGCTGCAGCGTCGCGTGCTGGCTGACCGGTGACGACGATCTTGTCGCCGGGTCTCAGGGACGTGCGGGTGATCGAGTACTGCGATAGTTGGCTCACCGAACCCCACTCGAGCGTCCAGCTCTTCATCGTCCCGTCCTTGTCGGCGACGTCAACCTTCATGAACGAATGCGGATTGCGCCAGACGAACTCGGTGACGACACCCTGGATTTCAACCTTCTGCGAGGAGTCGTATTCCGCGGAAAACGAGTGATGCGCGAACACCTGCCGGCCACCCGAGAGGAGCGCCAGACCGGCGATCAGCATCACAACCGTGCGTTTCATGGAGCGTCTCCTTGTATTCCTGGGTCGACCTCAAGGTCGGCCCCTACGTTCAACGGGCTATTTCTTAGGACTAAGACTGTTATACGCAGCCTCAACAAACATATCGGTCGTCCACGCGCCGGTCGACTTCCCGTAGCGCGCGTCGTAATCACGGGTCGGCCTGGCCGCCTTGACCTGCGCCAGGGTCATCCCGTTCTTCATCATGTCCTGAATCCGGTCCCGGACAATGGTGATCATGTCGCGGTAGTAGACGACGTCCGCATGATCGCTGATACGCCCATGTGCCGGGATGACCTTGGTTCCACCCTCGGCGTTATTGCTTGGGACGGCAAACTCGATGAGCTTGTTCAACGCATCGACTTCCGCGTTGATACCGCCCCCGCTTCGCAGGTCGATCATCGGATAGCCCGTCAGGTCGAACAGATCCCCGGAGCTAAGTACATCGGACTTTCGAAACAGGACGACGCTGTTTCCGTCAGTGGTGCCAGGCACCTTCGTGATGACAACCGGCTCGTCGTTGAAATACAACCGTTTCCACGGTGTGGTGAACGTGTTGTCCGGCCATGCACCCTCGGCTCGAGCCGCTGTCGCGCCAGTTGGGGCTGACATCCGGTTCAACACGACGAGGGTCGAGACAACCGACGCGCGGTGCGTGTCGATGGCCCCCTGGGGTCCGGCGGTGTAGTCCGGCTCGCGGAACGGAACGATTTCGCCCGTCGGCGCAATCTTGTCGTTGCCGCCGGTGTACTCGTCACGATGATTCGTGTTGATGATGTAGCGAAGCGGACGACCCTTGGCCAGCGACTGCACGGCTGCGATCACCTTGTCGCTCATCGCTGCGGTGCCGGTATCCACCAACATCACACCCTGATCGCCGACCTGCACGGTGATGTTTCCACCGGCGCCGGCAATCATGTAGACATTCCCCTGCACCGGCAGAACCTCGACCTCGCCCGGTGCCGGGACCTCGAGTTTCGGCGGCCATGGAGTCTGCGCGCGCGCTGGTGCCTGAGCGCTTCGACCCGGTCCACCTGCGCGGCCCTGCGTGTAGACGCTGACGCCAAAGATGAGCACCAGGGCGGCGATCGAGGTCAGTGCCGCCGCACTGCCACCCGCCACCCGCCACCTACCGCCTGACATTAGTTCCCACCTTCCCCGACCCCAGTCGCCACCTTGGGCGGCTTGGGCATCGTCTTCATCTTCACGATGTACTCCGGGTACATCGTCTGCGCGCCGCCGAGCCGCGGCTCGTACGGCGTGCCAAATCGATCGGTGAGGTCCTTGTTCAGGCCGGGAAGCGGACTCTTGCCTGGCAGGAAGTGCGGCACGTGTCCCCGGGCGAGCGCCGTCTCCGTCGCCTCTTCGCACGGATACGGCGACATCGGCAGCGCCGGATCGAGCACCCACATCATCGTGCTGCGCACATACGGCTCGGTCATCATCACCGGGTCGTAGACAATCGACGTCGTCTGCAGGTAGTCGCCCATGCGGCGGTACCGGGTACGAATCGTGGCTTGGTCACTGTGCATGAGGCCGGATCGGCGCATGTAGGCTTCCTTGAGGTGCGTGGTCGTGACGACGAGCACGTCGCCGTCCCAGTCACCGGTCGAGAAGCCGCTCCACGTATGCAGCGCGTTTGCCGGCGGACGCTGGCGACCATCCATCCAGATGGTGGTCTCCTGCTCCTGCTGATTCAAATGACCGTGATAGGCGATGACCTTCTGCGTCGCCTGGTCGATATCGGCCCAGATTCGGAGTGCGGACAGCGGACCTTCGAGCGAGTAGTCCCATGCGTGCGGCCGGCAGGCCCATTCCGTGACGTCGAAATCCTCGGGCGACCAGCTTTGTAAACGCCAGCGTGCGGCATCGCTGACCGGGACACCGGCGACATCGCCGGTCATCCCGCTCCCATCCTGATTGCGCGGCAGTGGACGCCAGACGCCCTGGAAATCGACCTGCGCGAATGCCGAGTGGCACCACAGCATCATGAGCGTGGCAATCAGGGGGGCGCGGCGTAGCATCTTCGACTCCTGCCGAGGGTATATGGGGATAGATCTAGCCGCGCGATTTTACCTGCGTGGAAAGAAGAGAGTCAACGAAACCTTGACAGTTTGAAACTCGAAGTGATAGACAGCGCGAACCTTATGCGCACACTCCTTCGATCGTTCGTGTGTCTCCTGCTCGCCAGCGTGTCGGCGCATGCGCAGGCGGTTTCAACGGCGCAAATCAACGGGTCGGTGAAAGACAGCGGAGGGCTGCCGCTGCCGGGCGCGACCGTGACCATGACCCAGACCGACACCGGCCTGGTGCGTACCACGGTCACCAACGAAACCGGCGTGTACATCCTTGCGAGCCTTCCTGTTGGCCCGTACAAACTGGAAGCGTCGCTACAGGGCTTCCGCACGTACGCGCAGACGGGGATCGTCCTCGAGGTCAATTCGAACCCGACGCTGAACGTGACGCTGCAGGTTGGCGAGCTGGCTGAAACGATTACGGTCGAAGGGACGGCGCCACTCGTTGAAACGCGCAATCCCGGCATCGGCCAGGTGATTACCAACGAGCAGGTGCTGGAGCTGCCGCTGAACGGACGTCAACTCACGCAGCTCGTGCTGAGCGCGGGGATGGCGACGCCGGCGGGCGGTCTCGGCTCGAACGCCCTCTCTACGCCGCGCAACTATCCGTCGGCGCTCATCTCGGTCGCCGGCGGCCTCGCCAACGGGATGAACTACAGCCTCGACGGCGCCAATCACAACGATCCGTATGGCAGCGTCAATCTCCCGCTGCCGTTCCCCGACGCGATGCAGGAGTTCAAGGTCGAAACCAGCGCGCTGCCAGCGCAGTACGGTTTCCACTCCGCCGCCGCAGTGAATGCCATCACGAAGTCAGGGACCAACACGGTCCATGGGGACGCGTTCGAGTTCCTGCGCGATCACCGGCTGAACGCTACCAATGCCTTCGCCGCCATCGGCCCGGACGGCAAACGTCGCGACGACGGGCTGCGGCGCGATCAGTTCGGCGGCACGATTGGCGGGCCGCTCGTCGCGAACAAACTGTTCTACTTCGCCGGCTACCAGGGCACGCGCGTTGACGTCGAGCCGAGCACGTTCTTCGCCTTCGTCCCGACGGCGCAGATGCTCGCCGGCGATTTCACGGCGATCACGTCACCAGCGTGCAATGGAGGACGCAGCATTCCGCTGCGCGCGCCGTTCGACGCGAACAACCGCATTTCTCCAGCGCTCTTTTCGCCGGCCGCGGTCAACATCACGGCGCGACTTCCGAAAACGACTGATCCGTGCGGGCGTGTCGAGTTCTCCCGCAAGACCCACAATTTCGAGAATCTCGGGATTGGCCGCGTCGATTACACGATGAGCAGCAGGCACACGGTGTTCACGCGCTACGAGATGGCCCGCTACAAGGCGCAGCCCGACAACGACCCGAACAACGTGCTTGCCTATTTCTCGTCGCCGATCAACGACACCGTCCATTCGGTTGTCGTCGGCGACACCTATCTCCTGAGTGCGAATTCGGTCAGTTCCTTCAGGTTCGGCTACAACGACATCGACATTCAGAAGCCGTGGATCCGGCAGTTCGACGGACCCGATGTCGGCATCAAGATGGCGAACATGATGCCCGGCTTCCTCCGGGTGACGGCGACCGGTGCGTTCACGCTCGGGAACACCGGCGCAAGCTCGTCGAGCACGCCGACGAAAAGCCTCCAGTTGTCGGAAGACTTGAGCGTCATTCGCGGCGCGCACCAGCTCGGGTTTGGCGGCAGCTTCATCCGTCAATCGGTGGACGGCAGCACGTACATCAACACAACCGGTCCTTTCACGTTCAGCGGCGCGACAACAGGACTCGCGCTTGGGGACTTCATGATTGGACGCGCACAGACCTTCGCGCAGGGAAACCGGATCTTCATCAAGGACCGGAGTTCGTATGTCGGCCTCTACGCGCAGGACGCGTGGACGCTCACTCCCCGGCTGACAGTCAACGCGGGGCTTCGCTGGGAACCGTACCTGCCGTTTGTCGAGGAGAACGGCCAATTCAGCCATTTCGACCTGGCGCAGTGGCAGAGCGGCGTCCGCAGCACCGTTTACCGGAATGCGCCGATGGGCGTGATCTTCTCCGGCGATCCTGGCTATCCGGGCAAGTCTGCGGGCAAGAAAGATCTCTGGGAATTCGCGCCGCGGGTGTCGGCGGCGTTCGATGTGAACGGCGATGGCAAGATGACGGTCCGTTCGGCGTGGGGTCGGTTCTACGATCTGCCGCATCTCTGGATGTTGTTCGGGTTCGCAACAGCGCCGCCGCTGGGCAGCACGATTTCGATAGCGGGTCCGCTGCTCGACGATCCATTCGCCAGCGTCGCGGGCGGGAACCCGTTCCCGCTCGTCCGTGGTCCGGACATGACGTTCCCGCAGTTTGCGAACTGGGTGACGTTGCCGCTCGATATGAAGAAGTGGTACGCCGACCAGTGGAACATCAGCTTCCAGCGGCAGCTCGGCTCGTCGTGGGCGGCATCGGCGAACTACGTGAACTCGCGCGGACATCGGCTGCCGATTGGCGACAACATCAACCCGGCGGTCTTCCAGCCTGGGGCGACCACCGGAAACGTCAACCAGCGGCGCACGCTGTTTCTGCAGAATCCGCAGCAGGGCCAGTATTTCGGCAACATCATCGCCATCAGCACGGTGGGCACGTCCCTCTACGACGCGCTGCTCCTGTCGCTCAACCGACGCGCCGCGAACGGGCTGTCGCTAACCGGCAACTGGACGCTTTCCAGGTGCATCACCGATCTCATCAACTATGAGCCCGGTATGGCCGGTTACGCGCTGTCAAAGCCCGGCGACGTGGCGTACGACCGTGGCAGCTGCGGCGCCGGCGACCGTAAGCATGTCGTCAACGGCACCGTCGTCTACCAGATTCCCGCGTTCGCAAACGGCACCCTCGGCGCGGTCACGAACAACTGGCAGGTGTCAGGCATCGTCCGCGCGCAGTCGGGCGACCATTTCAACGTGACGACGGGCGCCGACAGCGCGCTCACCGGCCAGACGAACCAGCGCCCCAACCAGATCTCATCGGATGTCTACAAGAAGCAGGGCAACCAGTGGCTGAATCCGGCGGCATTCCAGGCGCCGACGCCAGGGACTTACGGCAACGTGCCGATTAACGCGTTTGTCGGGCCCGGCGCGTTCAACGTAGACATGGGCATCACCCGGTCGTTCCAGAGTGGCAATGGCCGGGAGGTCCAATTCCGGGTGGAATTGTTCAACGTCCTGAACAGCGTGCAGAAGCTCGATCCGCTCACGCCACCGAATGCCTTCGCGACGCTGGCCAGTCCGACTTTCGGGATGATTACATCCGCGGCAGATCCGCGGATCGTGCAGCTGGCGCTGAAGTACGTGTTCTGAGGTAAATCCCAAAACCCAAATCCCAAAACCCAAATCCCAAAAAAAATCCCAACCTGGACCTGCGGTTGGGTTTTGGAGCTTGGGATTTGTGATTTGGGATTTACTTAAAGGTCTCCTCCGGCAGCAGACCCCAGCTCCACTCCGTCGCGTGATTCGCGTCCTTCGGTCGACGGAACGTGAGCAGGCGGACGCGATGGTCTTCGGTGTTGCGCCCAGGGCTTCCCGTGATGACGACGTGGTCGCCGGGTTTCAGCGTGTCGCGATCGACTTTTCCCGCCAGCTGCGCGGGCGCCGCCCATTCGACGACGTAGCGCGTCTTCGTCCCGTCCTTCTCGGTGACATCCACATCGACGAATGAGTGCGGGTTCCGGAGCACGAACTGCACGAGCTCGCCTTCGATGGTGACCGTCTGGTTCTCGAGGTACGTCGCCGCGAACGAATGATGCGCGAATGTCTGGGCTGCCGCGCCGATAACCAGCAGAGCAAGCGGCGCGACGAGATAACGCTTCATAACCAACGATCCTCCAGCGGTTTCGGGCCGGCGAACTATAGCATACGGACCCCGGACGATTGCCCGGACGGTTCGGAAAATGATATATGCTGCGCGACCCTGGCCGCCACGCGAAACATTCCACTCTTCGGCAAGGAGTCGTTCTGACGATGGGACGAGAAATCGGCCGAATCGTTCCGCTTGCGCTCGGTCTTTTGATCGTCAGCATGCCCGCGTCTGCACAGGTCGATCTCACCGGCTCGTGGGCGCCCCGCCTCTACGAGGATTACATCGAGCGCGGGCCCGGATCAGACCTCGGCGATTTCACCGGCATGCCGATGAACGACGAAGCTCGGGCCAAGGCGCTGCTTTACACGTCCAACCTGCCGTCGACGCTCGAGCGTCAGTGCCTGCCGCAGGCGCCGTGGGTCATGCAGTACCGGCCGCGCGGAATATCGATCTGGGCTGAAGAAGATCGAGACGGCCAGGTCATCGCATGGAAGCTCGGCGGCGATTACCTTCGCGACACCGTGACGATTTGGATGGACGGCCGGCCCGAACCGTCACCGAATTCGCTGGCAACGGGCGCCGGGTTTACGACCGGCAAATGGGAAGGCGACACGCTCACCGCGCGGACAACGCACGTGAAGACTGCGTGGATTCGCCGCGGCAACGGCATCCCGGGCAGCGATCAAAGCACCTACACGACCCACCTCACACGTCACGACAACCTGCTGACGATCACGACGATTCAGGAGGATCCGGTCTATCTCACCGAACCTCACGTCGTCAGCCGAGTCTGGCAGCTCGACCCACGCGCGACACCGGGCAACTACGTCGAGACCAACTGCAACACCGCGAGTGAGATTCCCCGCCTCGAGGACACGGGGATCGTGCCGCACTATCTGCCGGGACAGAACCCCGAGGCGGACTTCATGATCCGCACCTACAACCTGCCGAAGGAAGCGGCGCTCGGATATGCGGAGTCGCTGTATCCCGAGTACCGCAAGAAGATCAGGACTCTCTACACAGCTCCTGCCTCGTGCGGCCGTTACTGCTGCGGATGGATCGAGCGGCAGGGATTGCCCGGCGCAGCGCCGGGCCTCGCGTGCAACGACGGCGGCCTTGGGACGTTACATCCGGTCGTGCGAGGCAAGTCGGAGGGCGCCGCGAAATGAGGTGCGGTGTGCTGGCCCTTGCCTGCCTGATCAGCATTACCACCGTCGCTCGCGCGCAGCAGCGGCCGGACGTGTCGGGCAACTTCATGCTGAACGGCGGCAAAACGACATTCGGCGAATGGCATCTCACCGAGGCCGGCGAGCGACGCTTCAAGGCGTACGACTTTAAGAAGGACGATCCGGCGCTGAAGTGCATCGGTACGAGCTGGACGCGCGTCTGGCTGAATCCGAACGTGCTCGTCAAGATCACGCAGAACCCGAATGACATCCGTCTGCAGTACGAGTGGATGGACATCGATCGCCGCATTCCGCTGGTCGAGCCGACCATGGCGCGTGTGAAGCGGTCTGTGCCGATTCCCAACATGCCCGGCCTAGGCACGTCGGTCGCGTGGTACGACGGCGATGCGCTCGTGATCGAAACGCGCGACATCGAGCCAGGCTACGTCTCGACAATGCAGGAGTGGGCGGGGCTGCCGCAGAGTCGGATGATGCGGACGATCGAGCGGCTGTCGCTGGCAAACCCGAATCTTCTCAGCATTCAGATCACGCATGTCGATCCGGCCAACTACCGCGACCCGCTGCCGGTGACTATTACGTATCCACGTTCCAAGTTCGACCTGATGCACTATGGCTGCGATCCCAAAGATGCCCAGATCACTGAACCGAACAAGTAGCCTCGCGACAGTCGCGCTGGTCGTTGCGGCGCTGATCGCGCTCGCGAAGCCGGCCCTCGCGCACCACTCGGTGCCCGTGAATTTCGATCAGTCGAAGGAGATCACCATCTCGGGCACGTTGACGGAGGCGAAGTGGATCAACCCGCATTCGCGATTCCGCATCGACGTCAAACAGGACGATGGCAAGACGGTCGAGTGGCTCGTGGAGATGGGCGCGGTGAATACGATGCGGCGGGCCGGTTTCGAGATCGAGAAATTCGTCGTCGGCGACACCCTGACAATCATCGGCTGGCCGGGCCGCGGACGTGATCGATCGATGCTGCTGCGAACCGCGGTCCTGAAGGACGGCACCCGCCTGACACCGTAAAACGTCGTCGGGTCTGAAAGTTCGCCTCTCCGTTTGTGTGAATTCGCGGTGGATCAGCGCGGTTGATCGGTTCTGCAGGGCGTCGGATCCCAGCCCGATGCGTCGCGCTGCTTCTTGAATGCAACGCTGTTGACATACGGCTGCGTCAGATAGGTCGGGTCGGTGACGATGGTGTCGATGACGAGCCAGGTATCGCCATTCGGCTCGGTGAACGCATCGAAGAGTTCCTCGACGCTCGCGTTGTCGCTGTAGGGCACACCGTTCTTCCGCAGGTACCCCGATCGGAGGCGTGTCGTCACGACGCGGAGATCTCCAGCGTCCTTTTTCGTCTGCTGCTCCATCCGTACGGGACGACGCCACGTGGCAACCGAATATCCCTGCCAGCTTGGCGCCTGACCAGCAGGCGCACCCGCCCCGAAGTGCAGAAGCCGCGTCTGGGTTCCGGCATCGGTGTCGATCTTGAGCGTGTTGTCGTCGACCCAGGTGATGTGCAGCCGGCCGGGCACGCGCATGATCGTTGGCGCCCCGTACGATCGGCACGCTTCGCCGGCCGCTTCATCCTTCGCCGGGTCCCACATGTTCGTGATGCGCCGCGCTTCCGCATTCACCGGCAGCATCGTCACATCACCTTTCGGCGGCACCATCATGCGCAGATGCCAGTGTTCGGCGACGACAGACACCCAGTAGCCGGTGAGGTCCTTGATCGCCCCCGCGCGACCGGTCTGCTGCGGCGCCGGCCCGCCGGCACCGCGCCCCTGTGCCAAGATCATTCCAGGAATAGCGAGAGCGATGAACAGAGCCACCGAGGGTCCGGTGAAAGTCGAACGATTCGAATGATCCGAACGACCCGAACGATCCAACTTCACTCGACGACTCCCTGCCATTCCCAGCCGTCAACTGGCCGTTTGATCGAGAAGATGCGGATGCGGTGCGCCTCGGGATCGCGCCCCGGCTCCCCTGCGGCAATGATGCGATCGCCGAACTTCAGTGTCGTCCGCGTGACCGGAAACTTCGCGGCGGAAAGCTGCGTGCTCGAACCCCACTCGAGGCTCCAGATCACCGGCTTGCCATCCATCATCACCTCGATGCGAACGAACGAGTGCGGGTTGCGCCAGATGAATTCCTTGACCACTCCTTCAACCTCGACGCGCTTGCCCGACTCGTAGGCCGCCGTAAATGAATGATGTGCGAAGGCGCGGCCCGCGCCGGCGATCACGATGAGCACCCCGATGACGATAAGTGCACTGCGTTTCATGCCTATTTGCCTCCGAGACTTCTGTACGCCGCTTCGATGAACATGTCAGTCGTCCACCCTCCCGTCGTGTGGCCGAATCGCGGGTCGTAGTCGAGCGTCGGCTTCTCCGCCTTGATCTGTGCCAAGGTCTGGCCGCGCTTGATACCGTCCTGGATGCGGTCGCGGATGATGCCGATCATCTCGCGGTAATACGCCACGTCGGATTGGTCGAGCAGTCGGCCCCGTCCCGGAATGACCAGCGTCCCGAACTCGGTCTTCGTGTCGGGCACGGTGATCTCGAGCAGCCGATTCAGTCCGTCGAGCACCTGGTTAATGCTGCCGCCGGCCTTCAGATCGATATACGGGTAGCTCGTCATGTCGACGAGATCGCCGACGCTGACGACGTCGTCGAGGCGGAAGTGGACGATGCTGTTGCCATCCGTCGTCGAGGGAACGTGCATGATGAGCACGGGCTCATCGTTGAAGTAGAGCTTCTTCTGCGCGCTCGAGTAGGTATCGTCGGGCCACGCGTCTTCTGGGTGTTTGGACTTCTGCCCCGTCGGCGCCGACATCCGCTCGAGCACCGAGACGAACGAGATAATCGACGCGCGATCCTTGGCGAGCGCATCCGACACGCGCGGATCCGTGGCGACACGAAAACGGATCGTGTTGCCCGCGAGCGCAATCTTTTCGTTGCCGCCGGTGAAATCATCCCCCTCGTCCGTGTTGACGACGTAGCGGATGACGCCGCGCGGTGAGATCGACTTGATGGCGGCGAGCACCTTGTCGCTCATCGCCGTGGTGCCGGTGTCCACCACGAGGAGGCCGTCGCTGCCAGATGACACCGTGATATTGCCGCCCGCACCCACGAGCATCGACACGCGCCCGCGGACCGGCAGGACGTGCACCTGCCCGTCGTTGGCCGCCGGCAGCGCAGGTTTCCATGCCCACGCGGGCCGAGCCGGCGGCTGCGCCGTCTGCGAATGGACGATCGCCGCGAACGCGAACAGAAGGACCAGTGGGACGGCCACCGAGATTTTCATTGACCGCGCTCCGCTGCGGCGCCTTTCTTCACATTGGGTCTCGGGAACGGCTGCATTTTCTTGATGTACTCGGGATACATCGTCTCCGGACCGCCCAAACGCGCCTCGTACGGGGTCCCGAACTCGTCGTTCTCATTTCGATTCTGCGCCGGCAGCAGGTTTTTGCCTGGGAGATAGTGAGGCACCTCGCCGTGCTCGACGACGCTCTCGGTGGCTTCTTCGCACGGATATGGCGGAAGGATAAGGTTCGGATCCAGCACCCAGATCAAGGACGTGCGAACGTATGGCTCCGCCATGTAGACGGGGTCGTAGATGATGACCGTCGCGCGGAGATAGTTGTTGTTGAGCCGCTTGTAGCGAATGCGCACCGTCGCATCGTCGCTGCGCATCGGACCCCACCGGCGAATGTAGTTCTCTTTCAGATGCGTCACCGACTCGACGAGGACGTCCCCATCCCATTCACCGGTGGCGAAGCCGCTCCACGTGTGAATTGCGTACTCGGGCGGACGCGGCCGGCCGTCCATCCAGATCGTCGTCTCCTGTTCACGCATCGAGAGCCGCCCGTGATAGGCGACCACCGTCTGGGTTGGATCGTCGATCTGCGGCGTGAACCGCATCTGCGCGGCACCCGCCTCGAGCGAGAAGTCCCACGCATGCGGCCGGCAGACGAACTCAGGCACGTCGAAGTTCTCGGGCGCCCAGCTCTGTGCACGCAGGCGGCCGGCGGCGCTCAATGGAAGGCCCGCATAGTCGCCGTCCAATCCGCTGCCGTCTTCATTGCGTCCAAGGGGACGCCACATGCCCGTGATGACATCCGTCTGCGCGAGCGTCGGGAGCTCGGACAGAGCAACCAGCGCGATGAGCAAACCGATTCGTTTCACTACCGTCTCCCAGGCGGACCTGAAGGTCCGCCTCTACGATTAGCCCACGGACGCGGGCCTGCCTCAACGGACGTAGAGGCAGACCGTCAGGTCCGCCTAAAACGTGTATTTCAACGCGAGCTGAATAATCCGGGGGTCAGCGGCCGACGTAATCAATCCGAAGTTCGGGCTGTTCAACGCAGACACCGGGATGCCAAGGTTCACCCGGTTGAATACATTGAACGCCTCGGCACGGAACTGAATCGCACGCGCCCCAATCCGGAACGATCGCACAATCCCCATGTCGACGTTGAACCGGCCAGGACCAATCAGGCTGTTGTTTTCCAGATTGCCAAATGCACCGGATGCCGGTGCGCGGAACGCCGCTGCATCCAGCCACCGATATCCTTCCTTCACATACACGTCGTCGGATACTTTGTCCGGCCGCTGATTGGCCTGGCCGTTCAGAGCGTTGTCGACGCCGGTCGTCGCGGAGAAATGGACTCCGCTGCGCGCGCTGACGATGGTCGAGAGCTGCCAGTCGCTGGTGAGCGCACGCACCACACCGGTTGACGCACCAGGTACTTGATAGACGGCGGATACGTTGACGACGTGCTTCTGATCCGTCACCCCGCAACTGCCGCGGTCGAACGCCGGATCACCCGGTTTGGTCAGCTCGATGCCTGCAACCGACGGCTCATAGTTGACGATGTCCGACACGCAATTGGAGATCGTCCAGTTGCCAGAGAGGAACAGACCGTTGGCGGACCGGCGCTGCGCCGACAGGAGCAGTCCCTTGTACTCTGACGTGCCGATCGGCAGGACGCCGGTGATTGTGCCGTAGTACTGGCCTTGGCCGGGATTGAGCTGCGACAGGAGACGACGCTGATTGGTCGTCGCTGTCGTCGCACCGGGGCTGAACACGGCGGGGTTCAACTGATCGCCCACGGGAAGTCGATGTCCGCGGCTCTCGAGGTAATTCGCCGAGACCATCCACGCCGCGCCGATCTGGCGCTGCAGGCTCAGGTTCCACTGATCGAAGTAGGGCGGCTTCATATCGAGCGGAAAGGTCACGAACCCGCCGTAGAGCGGGAAGTTCATGTTCGGGTTCGCGACGATCGGAAACGGGTTGCCACCGGCGGTGTTGATCCAGGGATCGTCGAACGTTCCATTGTTGACAACGAGCTCGGTGCCAAACGGCGTGCCGCGGTCGAAGCCGAGGAAGTTCCAGATGTGCGGCAAGTCGTAGAAGATGCCGTACGCGCCACGGATCGTCATCCGGCCATCGCCCTTCGGATCCCATACGGCGGAGAGGCGCGGCGCGAAGTCGTTCAGGCTCCTCTTGCTGACGCCATGACCCGGATAGCCAGGATCGCCCTCGAAGATCACTCCCAACGGCGCATTCTTGTAGACCGTACTGCGCACACCCGCCTGGAACTGCTCGATGCTGAAGTGATTGGCGTGCTGCTGATTGTTGACATACGGCAGATACGGATCCCAGCGCAGCCCGAGGTTCACCGTCATGTTCGGCGAGAGTTTCCAGGCATCCTGCGCGTACACCCCGATGTACGGCATGTCGCCACCGGGACCGTAAACCTGTCCCTGCGTGAAGGTTGCAGGCCGTCCGAGCAGAAAGTCGGCGAGACCGAGCCCCGTGTTGACGCCCGTAAATGCAAAATTCCCGGCGGCCGATCCGTACGATGTCGATGACAGACCCGAATGGATGTAGTTGGCGCCGACGCCAATCTGATGCGCGCCGCGGACGAAGCTCACGTCGTCGACGATCTGAAACGACGTCGTATGAATGGCGCTTGGCTTGGCGCCCGTCGGCCCGAGCGAGAATCCGCCTGAAACCGTGAACGCGGTAAAGCCCGGCAGCGGCGTCGCAATGTTGCGGACTCCCAGACTCTTCGCGTCGAAGAAGGGCACATAGCCTTTGTCGATCTGAGAGCTGTTGGAGGTGACGCGCAACGAGTTCACCGTGTTCGGCCCGAGCAGGTACGTATCGCCAAACACGAATGAGTGCACCATGTCGTCAATCGGACCGTTCGCGTACGCCAATACGTTGTTCGGATCGTTATCCGGCTCCGACGTCAGGCGTGCGAGCTGATACCGGCCAAACAGCGAATGGTTGCTGTTCCACTGGTAATCGGCGCGGCCAATGGCCAGGTGCTCGCTCTGCTCCGTCCTGCGGTCGAAGAACGACTGGCCGCACTCGTTGATGGGCTTCGGCAATTTGGAATTGAGTGCGAGCGCCGCCGGTGAGTAAAGCGATGGCGACAGCGACGTTCCGACGAAAGGTGGACGCAACGCGATCGTACGGCCCGATTGGCACGCGGGGGAGGCGAACGCCGAAAAGTCGCCCGCCAGCATCGCCGTCGTCGGCACGAATTGGAACATGCTGGTCGGCGTCACATTGATGCGTGTCCCCTGATACCCGCCGAAGAAAAAGATCTTGCCCGCCACGACCGGTCCACCGAGCGTTCCGCCGAACTGATCGCGCCGGAGCCCGTCATCGCGGCGCTTTCCATCGGGACCGATCGCCGCAAACGCGTTGGTCGCATTCAGACGGTGGTCGCGCATGAATTCGAAGGCATCACCATGAAAGGCGTTGGTGCCCGACTTGGTGATGGCGTTCACCGCCGCGGCCGAATGATGGCCGTACTGCGCGGGGAGCGCGTTGGTTTCGACCTTGAACTCCTGCATCGCGTCGGGAAATGGCAGCGGCAGGTTCAAGTTGTTGAAGGGATCGTTGTGCGTCCCTCCGTCGAGCAGATACGTCATCCCGTTCGAGAGGCCGCCCGCCACCACGATCGTCGTGTTCGGATAGCTGCGCACGCCCGTGTTGAGCGCGTTCCCGCCAGGCGCGTCTGTCGTGGCTTTGCCACCGGTCGCGAGGCCGGCCTGAAACACGAGCTCGGTCAACTGGCGTCCGTTCAGCGGCAGCTCCACCACCTGCTGATTCGTGATGACCTGGCCAATGCCGGGATTGCGCGTTTCGACGAGCGCCGCGGTGCCCTCCACGGTAATCGTCTCCGCGACCTGGCCAAGCTGCATCGTCAGGTTCAACGTGGGGTTCGCGTTCACCTGCAGCACGATGCCGGTCTGAACGAATTTACGAAACCCTTGAAGCTCCGCCTCGAAGCGGTACGGGCCGACCGGAAGGTTCTGCAGGGTGTAGGAGCCCGTCTCGTCGGTCACGGCACTGCGGGTCAGTCCGGTATCCGTCTGTGTGACGGTCACGGTTACGCCGGGAAGGCCGCCGCCGCTTTGATCTCTGACAGTGCCGTTGATCTGGGCGGTGGACACCGACTGGGCCGAGGCATTCGCGAGGGAAAGGAGAACGATCAGCAGTCCGGAAGTGGGGATTCCGACGAGCCGGTGGCGCATGTCTCCTCCGCAGGAAATGGCCGTAAAGTGCGGCGAAATATACCACGCGCCACCGCCGCGGGTTTGGTCAAGAGAAATGAAAATGGTGTACCCTTCGCCGACCATGTACGTACCGCGATTTCCTTCGACAAAGACGCTGCGATGCGCGATCGCGCTGGCGCTTGTGAGTGCCGCGGGATACGTGTGGGCCGACCTTAAGGTAGTCCCCTACACACTACTCGCACAGCAGCGCCCGGCCGCACGCGCTGGCGATCAAACTGCGCTCGATACCATTCAAATCCGTGACAACGTGTGGGTGATCTTCGGCGCCGGGGGGAATGTAACGGTGCACGTCGGCGAGGACGGCGTGATGCTCGTCGACAGCGGCTCCGAGGCGATGGCTGAGAAAACGCTCGAGGCGGTAAGAGCGATTACCAAGGCGCCCATTCGGATGATCATCAACACCAGCGCCGACCTCGAACATGTGGGCGGGAACGACAAAGTAGGCGCGGCCGGTGTGCCTATCAACCCGGACAACTTCACCGACGAAGAGCGCGCGACCGTGCTGTCCCATGAAAACGTCCTTCAGCGGATGAGCGTCCCCAAGAACCGCAACGACAAGCCGGCGCCGACGGGGATGTGGCCGACCGAGACGTTCACGTCCAGGTACCGGTCGTTCTATGTGAACAACGACGCGGTCCAGGTGATTCGGCAGCTCGGAGCCGTGTCGGATGGCGACGTCCTGGTGCACTTCCGGCGCGCCGACGTCATCGCGACGGGCGACATCGTCGACCTTCGCCACTTCCCGGTCATCGATGCCGCCAAGGGCGGCAGCATTCAAGGCGAGCTCGAGGCGCTCAACCGGCTCCTCGATCTGACGGTCCCCCCGATGCCCCTCGTTTTGAAACCCGGGCGGACGCTGGTCGTGCCGGGCCATGGGCGCGTGTCCGACTATGGCGAGCTTGTCGATTATCGCGACATGGTGACGACCATCAAGGACATCATCGAAGACATGGTGAAGAAAGGGATGACGCTCGAACAGGTGAAAGCGGCGAATCCCGCAGCGGGATATCGGAAGCGCTGGGGCTCTGACAGCGGACCTTGGACGACTGACATGTTCGTGGAGGCGACTTACAACGGCTTGAAACAAGGCGCGAAGCCGGCGGGTAAGACGAATTGAAATCCCAAAGCCCAAATCCCAAATCCCAAATCCTAACCATGCTGGTTCTCGTTGCGCTGGCCGGGTCGGTGAGCGTGTTTGGGCAGGGGCGCGCTGCCGCGCCGGCCGGCGGACGCGCGGGCGGACCGCCACCATCCGCGCGCGCCACCGCGCCCTTCGATCCGACCGGTTATTGGGTCGCGATCATCTCCGAGGACTGGCGCTGGCGGATGGTTACGCCGGCCAAAGGCGATGTCGTGAGCATTCCGTTGAGCGCCGAGGGACTTCGCGTGGCGGAAGCGTGGGACCCGGCCAAGGACGAGGCGGCAGGCGAACAGTGCAAGGCCTACGGTGCGCCGGGACTCATGCGCGGACCGATCAGACTGCACATCACGTGGCAGGATGACAACACGCTGAAAATCGAATCCGATTACGGAACGCAGACGCGGCTGCTGCGCTTCGCGGGCGCAGCTGAGGCGACAAGGACTGGCGCCCGCACATGGCAGGGCGTTACGGCGGCCCAATGGACGATGGCTAGCGGTGGCGGACGAGGGCGGGGCGGTGCGCGCCGCGGATCAATCAAGTCGGTGACGACGCAGATGCGTCCGGGCTATCTCCGGAAGAACGGCGTGCCGTACAGCGACCGAGCCGTCTTCACGGAGTACTGGGACCTGCACACGGAAGCCAACGGCGACCAGTATCTCGTTGACACGAACCTGGTTGAAGACCCTGTCTACCTGCAGACGCCATGGATCACGGCGCTGCACTTCAAGAAGGAGCCGGATGCCAGCAAGTGGGATCCGACTCCCTGCGATGCCAGGTTTTAACGGAGGAACTCAGGCGAGGCGTTTCAGATGAAGCGGATCCTTTTTCTTGCGTGTGCTGTGCTGGCATTCACCCGCCCGGCATCGGCGCAGATCGAGCTGTCCGGATCCTATGTGCCGCTGCTCTACGAGGACTACATCGAGCGAGGCCCAGGGTCGGACCTTGGCGACTTTACCGGCATGCCGATGACCGACGAGGGGCGTGCCAAGGCGCTGCTCTACACGTCAAACCTTCCATCGACGATCGAGCGCCAGTGCCTGGCACAGGCACCGTGGGTCGGCATGTACCGTCCGCTTGGCATCCGCATCTGGAGCGAAGTGGACAAAGACGACAAAGTCGTGGCGTGGAAAATCGAAGGTGACTACCTACGTGACACGCTGACGATCTGGATGGACGGTCGTTCCGAGCCCTCGCCCAACGCGTTGTCGACAGCCGCGGGCTTCAGCACGGGCAAATGGGAAGGCGATACGCTGACCGTGCGCACGACGCATGTGAAGACCACGTGGATTCGGCGCGGCAACGGCATTCCGGCCAGCGATCAGACCACCTACTGGGTGCACATCACGCGTCATGACGATCTGCTGACGGTCGTCACCATTCAGGACGATCCGTTTTATCTGAGTGAGCCACATGTCGTCAGCCGCGTGTGGCGCTTCGATCCTCGCGGTAACCAGGGCGGCCGCGCGATCTGCAATACCGCCAACGAAATCCCGAGGCTTGAAGACACCGGCATCGTTCCGCATTACCTGCCCGGGCAGAATCCGGAAGCGGATTTCATGATGCGGACCTACAACCTGCCGAAGGAAGCGGCGCTTGGCTACGCGGAATCGCTCTATCCGGAGTTCCGTCGCAAGCTGAAAGGCCTCTACACGCCGCCCGCGGCGTGCGGCCGTTACTGCTGCGGCTGGATCGAGCGCCAGGGATTACCGGGCGCCGCGCCAGGCCTGGCGTGCAACGACGGAGGCCTTGGCGAACTGCACCCGGTGGTCCGGAGTAAGTCGGAGGAAGGTAAGCCGGCGCCGAAAAAGTAGAGGCGGACCTTAAGGCCCGCCTCTACGATCACTGGAAGTTGCTAGTCCCCAGTCCCCAGTCCCCAGTCCCCAGTCCCCAGTCCCCAGTCCCCAGTCC
>Ga0207701_10000231_pt1 | contig 56151 bp, 40 predicted proteins | sample KBSSwiSSwithPhiX_FD_184294 | JGI IMG/M metagenome (GOLD analysis project Ga0207701, IMG submission 184294) | Switchgrass rhizosphere bulk soil microbial communities from Kellogg Biological Station, Michigan, USA, with PhiX - S5 (SPAdes) (version 2) | ecosystem: Environmental > Terrestrial >... | reverse complement strand
CACGGATTAACACGGAGGAATCAGGGAAGAATATGGACAAAACCGAGCCACGGAACAACACGGATTAATACGCCACGGAAAAACACGGATTAACACGGATATGGATAGAGATGCGGATCCCGGACCCCGCACAACGCCGTCCCGGCCGTCGTGAGCAGTCACCGCACCAGCAGCAAGGCTGTCGCAACCACCAAGAGAATCGCGACGACGGAGATTGCGAGCCATAAGTACCGCCGCCTCCGGCTCTCGGCGAGTCGTAACTCCGCAATATTGGCCCACAGAGCCTTTTCCAGCCGGATACCAGTTGCTCCCATCGGGATGAACGAGTGCCGGGGCTGCTGTTGCCCTGGAGCCGAGATTGGGGCGATGAACCTATGGCCCCGACGAGGCACCGTCTCTATATAAAGAGGACGGTCGGCTTCATCACCAAGGGCATCGCGAATCTGCTTGACCGAAAAGTTCACCGACTGATCGAAATCGACAAACGTGCCGTCAGGCCACAGCTCGCGCCGGATCTCCTCACGGGTGACCAGTGCGCCGTGCTTCCGAACAAGAAGTAGCAGGAGCTTGAACGGTTGCGGCTGGAGTTTCAGCCGACGGTTCTTTCGCCGGAGTTCGCCGGCATCAGCGTCGAGTTCAAATTCACCAAAACAGAAGACTTCCCGGGTTGGATTCATGGTCAACGGTAGAACGCGGGTCGGCCACCACGTGCGTATGAAATGTATCACGCGTAACCAGGGACGAGGGAGCACCCAGACAGCGCGATCAACGCCTGAACATCTACGCATGAACGGCCACAACGTACTGAATTCGAAGCGGTTGCGTCCTCATTGCATGCTCAGGGTTTACGCATTTACGCCTTATGGCAACCCATACGTGCACGCCGTATGGTGACGCAGAACGAACGAACGAGGACCACCGTGGAGGATGCGATGACAGCCCAGGAGCAGGATGTGCCGACCATACCGTGGCTAGACCTTTCGCACGCAGTCCGGTCAGATGCGTGCGTGCTTTTCACCGGCGACGAGGAAACCGCCGAAGTGCTCGCCCGCCGCGTTCACGTCCTGAGCGGTTGGCGGCAAGGGCCATTTGTGCCGGTGGACTGTGGTCAGCCCGCAGACGCCCTCGAAGCCAGCCTGTTCAAGTTGCTCGACGTCGAGAATGGAAAGCCGGTCGAGGGTCCGTGGCCGACATTGTCGCAATCGGGGACAGTCTTTCTTCGTGATGTCGGCCGCCTGCCCCGGAGTATTCAACTGCGGCTGTCCGAGCGTCTGGCGGCAATCCGAACCGGTCCAGGTGAGCCGCGGCGCATCCGGCGCCGCGTCATCTCGTCGACCCCAATTCCCCTGATCGACCGAATCGAGGAGGGGACGTTCGACGACAGCCTCTACTACCGGCTGAATGTCATCCATCTGGTGATATCGCCGGAGGAGGGGTAGGTCTTCTTGCCTGTGATGATTCAGAGATGAAACGACTGCTCTGAAATAGCACAACTTCCATTCGTCCCACGCGTTTGGCGGAATTTGGGACGCGCCAAATTCGGAGCGATGCAATCCTCTGCCGTTCAGATAGTTAGCAGGACGGCAGAGGACTCCAAAAGTGGATGCCTGCTGGCGGCCAGCTCAGGCATCAGGATTGCCTCGTTCACCGGCCGTGACGCTTCTGTCTTCCTGTACGAGTTGGCACATACGTGTGGAAACAGAACGGCGGCGTTCCGACGCCGGCCGGTGGCAGATGCTCTGCGCACGCGTCCCTGGCCTGTTGATGGAGACGTTCCGGGCTGAAACGAGGCCCGAGTGACGGCGCGGAAAGCCGTCCTCCCTCAGTTCGCGGGACTGCCGCCGGCTGCCCGCGCCTACGTGTGGGCAGTGGTGGTCGCGGGGGCCCTTTGTCTGATCGATGCGACCACGCGACTGCATTTCGATCAGCCCGGACTCTTCGCGTTCCTGGCTGCGCTCGGCATTGCGACATCGGCGATCAAGATCGATCTGCCGCTCGGTCGCAGTCAGTCGAACCTCTCGCTTTCACACACGATCAACTTCTGGGCGCTGTTGGCGCTCGGGCCGGGGCCGGCGGTATGCATTGCGACGATCAGCGCCTGGACGCAGTGCACGTTTCGCGTCGGCGCCCGCAATCCGGCTCATCGCATCCTTTTCAACATCGGCTCGCTGACGTTGACGGCGTGGGTCGCCGGTCTGCCGATCGCACTCGTGATGGATTGGGGTGCACCTGGTTTTGCCGCGCTCGCGCGAACGGCAGCCGTCATCGCGCCGCTCTACTTTTTCTCGAACACGATTCTCGTCGCCGGTGCGATCGCCCTGTCGACGCGCCAGCCGCTTTCACGCGTCTGGCATCGCAACTTCTTGTGGAGCGCACCGAGCTACCTGGCCGGCGCCGCCCTCGCCGCGCTGGCAACCGCAGCGCCGCCGCGCGGCTGGTTCGGATGGCTGTTGCTGCTTGCCGCTCCGCTCTACCTCGTCTTCCGCAGCTATCACACGGTGGTTGCTCGGCTTCGCGAGGAACAGGACCAGACGCGGCGCGCCATGGACGTGCAGCTCGCGACGATCGAAGCGCTCGCGCTCGCCATCGAGGCACGCGGCGGGTGTACTCCCGAGCACATTCGATCGATTCAGCATTATGCCGCGACGCTTGCCGAGGCGGCGGGCCTCTCCGATGCCGAGGTTCAGGCAGTGCGCACCGCCGCGCTCCTGCACGACATCGGCAACATGGCAGTGCCCGAACACATCCTCTCGAAGCCGGATGCGCTGACTCCCGAGGAATTCGATCGCGTCAAGATCCACCCGCGCGTCGGCGCAGAGATTCTGCAGAACGTCCCGTTCGGCGGGCCGGTGAGCGACCTCGTGTTGAGTCATCACGAACGGTGGGATGGGCTCGGCTATCCGGCGGGATTGCGCGGCGAAGATATTCCCGTGGGTGCGCGGATCCTGGCGATCGCAGACTGCTTCAGCACGCTCCAGGCGGATCGTCCCTATCGTCCGGCCCGCAGCGAAGGTGACGCGATCGCGCTCCTGCGAGAATATTCCGGCTCGGCATTCGATCCGGCGCTCGTCGACCTGCTCATCGCGCGATTGAAGATGGATCAGGTCGACGCGACCGACGCCAGCCCGCTCGAGGGATCGTGGAGCGGCGTCGAAGAACTCGACGCGCTGCAGGACATTGCCGGCGCGCATCGCGAAGAGCAGACCCTCTACGAAATCGCGCAAGCGCTGGGCTGCAGCCTTGGCGTTTCCGATGCGATGGCGCTGATTCAGGAAAAGGTCAGCCGGCTCGTGCCCTTCGTGACCTGCGCGTTGTTCCTCGGCGACGACGAGGACGGCTACGTCTGCAGGTACGCGCATGGTCCGGGCACCGAAGCGCTGTTCAAGTGGGAACCGAGGTCGTGGAGCGAGATTTCGCTTCGTCTGCCAGCATGCGCGGACGGCCGCGGTGCGCATGGCGAGGAGCTCACTTCGCTTCTGCCGTGCCCGCTTCGATTTGAAGGACGGCTGATCGGCGGGCTGGTCATTTACCACTCCGTGCCGAACTGCTTCACCGACGAACATCGCCGCGTGCTCGGCCGCGTGAGTGAACAGGCCGCGGCGGTCATCTTCAATTCAACGCGATTCGAACAAACTCAGCACGAATCGCACACCGATCCGCTGACCGGCCTGGCGAACCGTCGATCGCTCGGTCGGCAATTCGAAACGGGTCTCGCGCACGCGACTCGCATCCGAGCCACGATCGGAGTCGTCGTGCTCGACCTGGATCGCCTGAAGGAAATCAACGATACCTACGGGCACGAGGCGGGAGATCGTGCGCTGCGGACGATCGGATCCGTGCTGAAGGCGACGGTCCGGCAGAACGATCTCTGCGCCAGGTTCGCGGGCGACGAGTTCGTGGTCGTCCTGTGGGACTGCCCGCCGGAGCACGAAGGCCGGCGCGTCCAGGAATTGCAGAACGCTGTTGCCGCCCATCCGTTCGAGCCGCGCCCGGGCGTGCGGCTGTCGCTGTCAATCAGTGCCGGCCCGGCGCGCTTCCCGGACGATGGACATACGTTCGACGAACTGCTCGCCGCTGCCGACGAACGGATGTATCGCGACAAGGCCGTTCGCCGCTCGCGGAATGTCACCCGGCACGGGTCCGCGGTGGCGAAGTCTGAGCTGGCTTAAGGGTCAGGAGCGATTCTCAGTTTACGCGCGATGCTCCGGCGGGAGCCCTGAGCGCGCTGCCTACGACCTGGAGCAGTCGATCGGCATCGACCGGCTTCTCGAGATGCTCGGCCTGCAGATACACGGCCTCGCGTCGAACGATCTGATCGGCGTACCCAGTAATCACGATCGCCTGCAGTCGCGGATTGACCATCCGTCCCCGCATCAGCAACTGCAAACCATTGTAGACACCAAGGCGCACATCGGTAATCAACAGATCGGGCATCGCGGCCAGTTCCTGCCGTCCTTCCTCATAGGAGGAAACGCCTCTCACCAAATAGCCGGCACTCCGGAGCAGTTCGACCCATCCTGTCAACGTGCTCTCGTCGTCCTCGACAATCAGAATGTTCCGTCCCGCTCCAATCATCACGTCGCGTGCTCCCGCTTCTGCACTAGGGCAAAGCGGGTGCCACGCGAGTTCTTGAAGGGATTGTGTGAGAAAACGCGGGGATACGCGGGAATCCCGTTACGGAATTGAAGCGGGTTCTCTTTTTTGTCTTCACGCCTTTGTCGCTTCCGCCTTCAGCGGGAAGAACTGAGCGCTACGCCTTGAACCGCTTCCAGTCGATCCCCAGTTTACGAACCTTGTAGTTGACGATTCGTTCGGTGGTCCGCAGGAGGCGCGCGGCTTTGGCGCGATTGCCGCGGGCGCTCTTGAGCGCGTCCTGTAGCAGATCCTTCTCGTACGCCGCCACCGCATCGTCCAGGGCGATGCTCATGACCGTGCCGGACGCTTCGGCCGTCTGCAACGTCGGTGACAGATGGTGTGCGTGAATCACGTGGCCATCGCACACGAGGACGGCCCGTTCGATGACGTTCTGCAGCTCGCGCGCATTTCCGGGCCAATGATACGAGGTCAGCATGTCGATGGCGGGGGTCGCCAGCCGCCGGATATCTCGTCCATGCTCCGCCGAGAATCTCTGAAGGAAATGATCGGCCAGCAACAGCACGTCCGGTTTCCGCTCACGGAGCGGCGGAATGAAAATCGGAAAGACGTTCAGACGGTAGAACAAATCCTCGCGGAATTTTCCCTGCTCAATGGCGCGTTCGAGATCCTTGTTGGTCGCCGCGATCAGGCGCACGTCCGCCTTCAACGTTTCGTGCCCGCCGAGACGTTCGAACTCCCGCTCCTGCAGGACGCGCAGCAGTTTCACCTGCGTCGACAACTGCACGTCGCCGATCTCGTCGAGAAACAACGTTCCTCCCTCGGCAAGTTCAAAACGTCCTTTCTTTCGCGCATCGGCGCCGGTGAACGCTCCCTTTTCGTAGCCGAACAGTTCCGATTCAATCAGCGTGTCGGGCAACGCCCCGCAACTGACCTTGACGAACGGCTTCTTCGCGCGAGCGGAGTTGTAGTGAATCGCGTGGGCGATCAGTTCCTTGCCAGTTCCCGACTCGCCGCGGAGAAGAACCGTCGTCCCGGTGCGCGCCACCTGCGCCACCTGCTCGTACACGCGCTGCATCGGGCCGCTGTTGCCGACGATCCCGGCAAAGTCGTAGCGCTCCTTTAATTCCTGGCGAAGGTGCGCGTTTTCGTTGACCAGCCGGCGGTGCTGTGCGGCGATCAGCCGTTGCACCTTCAACGCTTGTCCGATCATCGATGCGACGACGCTGAAAAACGCGCGCGACCGCTCGAAGTTGCGATCGGGCTTGAATTTCAGGTTGACGCCGAGGGCGCCGACCACTTTGCGGTCGTACCCGATCGGCACGCAGATGAAGCTCGATTCCTCTTCATGCGCGTCGTCGCGGCTCGGCGCCCGAAACACGAGCGTTGGCTCCTTCGTCACTCGAGGCACGATCACCGCTCGGCCCGACTCGACGACCTTTCCGATCACCCCTTCACCGAGCGCGTAGTGGATGTGATGTGACGGACGATTGAGCCCGTGCGCGGCCTCGACGTGCAACTGCTTGCCGTCTTCGTCCATCAGCACGATCAGGCTGCGCGCGATCGCGTGCCGCCGCGCCAGAATCTCGAGCGCTTCCTGAAAGCCGGCCTTCGCATTCAACGTGCTCGAGAACGCCTCGCCAATCTGCAGCAGCGTACCCAGTCGCTCGTGTTCGGTACTCGGGCTGTCTGGCGGCGTGCTTCGAGTCGAAACCTTGGTGGTCGATGTCATCATATCGGAGTTGACAAAAATGTCGTTCGCAATCATCGAGCTAGGCGATTGTCGCCTGCCACCTAGTCGGCAGTCAACCTGTAAGCTGCAAAAAACACGCGTCTTGTGGCGCAACACAGCTGAGACATCGCCGGATTTCATGACACGAGTTGTTCCTCGGCCAGCTTAGATCAGACAAAAATGTCAGATTGTGCATGGCGACATTTTGGGCTGTCGATCGAATTTTTCCGCTAAGCGATTGCGGTTTCGCAACTTCGGGAGTCGGCGCGTCCACCCGGGGTCATGGCGTCCTGCTTGCTCACTTCGCAGCACGTCCGCCGGACCGTTTCGTTCGCCGTTGGTGGAGACCATCGTGATCGTCGTTGCGCCCGTTGCCCTGGTTCTGACTCTTTCCGCTCTTGGTTTGCATCCCGCCGTGTTCGTGGCACGGACAACCGCATGGCGCGAGTTGCCGCCGAATATTCGAACCACCGAGGATCTGCGGCCGCTGATTGAAGATTTGCTCGCGCGATCGCCGACACTGCGCGAGCAGACGGCAAGAATTGCTATCGCGAGAAAGACGTGGGTCTCGGTCACACTGAGTTCGGGTCGATTTCCGTCATTCACGCGCGCGCGTTCGACGGCGCGCCGATATCACACCGGTCTGCTCGTCGTCGACGTCGAGATTCCGTCCGCATCGGCGGACTTCGCGGAACTACTCGCGCATGAGTTAGAGCATGTGACCGAGTTCATTGAAGGTGTCGACTTCAAGCGGCTCGCAAGAACACGAAACGCCGGCATCGTCCAGTGCGGCGGCGACGGCAGTTTCGAGACGGCACGCGCCCAGAAGGCGGGACGAACGGTGAAATCTGAAGTTGACGCCACGCGCTAAACTCCCAACCCTAAACACCTTACCGTGGCTAACCGTCTCGCCCGTGCCAGTGGTCTGACTCCAGGTAACCCGGAGTCAGACTCCGGTCGGTAAACTGCACGCTTCCCGGCTGCGGGACTCTCCCGCAGGGTTGTTACAATTACTGAGCGATTACGCAGAGAACAGAGGACTGTTGCGCGGATACCTGGAGCTGCTGCGACCGCCAAATGTCGTTACGGCGATCGCGGATGTCCTTGCGGGATATGCTGTTGCGGGCCGCGCCCAGCCGCGGGCGCTTCCCTGGTTGATCGCCGCGTCCGTCTGCCTGTATGCGGGCGGCGTGGTGCTGAATGACTTTTTCGATCGTGGGGTCGACACGATCGAGCGTCCAGAACGGCCGATTCCGAGCGGCAGGGTTTCGTCGTCGCGCGCGGCAGCGATCGGAACGGCACTTCTGCTTGCCGGAATCGCGGCCGCCGCTGCGGCTGGGCGAGTCAGTGCGGGGGTTGCCACTGCGATCGTCGCGTTCGTTCTCCTGTACGATTCGCGCGCCAAGCGACACGCACTCGCCGGTCCGATTTGCATGGGCGTGTGTCGCGGACTGAACCTGCTGCTCGGCGTCAGCGCTGATGCGACGGTACTTCGTGCACAATGGCCGATCGGGTTGCTCTCGGTCCTCTACATTGCCGCGGTGACAACGGTCAGCCGCGGTGAAGTGCATGGCGGGCGGACCGGAGTGGCGACCTTTGCTTTGATATCGTTAGGGCTGGTGCTCGCGGGACTCACAGCGGTCGCGCTGACGTCGACGACCGGACGATTCCCGGCGCTTATGCTCGTCGCCGTGCTTGCGTACCGCGTGTTGCCGCCGTATTGGCAGGTAAGAAAGGATCCGCAGCCGGCCGTGATCCGCCGTGCCGTGAAAGCCGGCGTACTCTCGCTCGTACTGCTCGATTCGAGCATCGGCGCGGCGTATGCCGGGCCGGTTTACGCCGCGATCATTCTCGCGACCGGGCTGGTCGCGGGATCGCTGGCGAGGTTGTTTTCGGTAACCTGACGATGGATGTCATCCACCAGGAGTTTTTCGTTCCGGTTCGATATCCGGTCTATTTCACGAGCGGTGTCTTCGCCGCGTCCAATCGGCTTCTGCGCGACATCGTTGCGGGCGGCGCCGGCACCGGAACGCGCGAAGAAGACAACCTGCCTGCGAAAGTCGTTGTCGTCCTCGATCGCGGTGTTGACGAGACCCATCCTGCGCTCCCGGACTCAATTGCGGCGTATTTCGAGGCACATGGCGACGCGCTGACGTTGGCCGCGCCGGTGCTGGTAGTGCCGGGCGGGGAACAAATCAAAGAGGATCGGCGGCATACCGAACGGATCATCGACGCGATCAATGCCGCGTCGCTGTGCCGTCATTCCTACGTCATCGTGGTGGGCGGCGGAGCGGTACTCGACGCGGCCGGCTTCGCCGCCGCAACCGCGCATCGCGGTGTCCGTCTCATCCGTGTGCCGACGACGGTTCTGTCGCAGGACGATTCGGCCGTTGGCGTCAAGAATGGCATCAACGCGTTCGGCAAGAAAAACTACCTCGGGACATTCACGCCGCCGTTTGCGGTCATTAATGACCGCGCGTTTCTCTCCACGCTGTCGGATCGGGACTGGCGAGGCGGAACAACCGAAGCCGTCAAAGCGGCGCTCATTCGCGATCCGCAGTTCTTCGAGTTCCTCGAGCAGCACGCGCCAGCTCTCGCCGCTCGCGATCTCGAGACGATGACCAAGCTGATCCGTCATTCGGCGATGCTGCATCTCAGGCATATCGCGACCGGCGGAGACCCATTCGAACTGGGATCCTCACGTCCACTCGACTTCGGTCACTGGGCGGCGCACAAACTTGAACAGACGACGAACCACCGGCTGGGGCATGGAGAAGCGGTTGGCATTGGGATCGCGCTCGATACGACATACTCCTACCTGGCGGGGTTCCTGCCCGAGCCCTCCTGGCGTCGAATCGTCCAGCTGCTGGCCGCACTCGGTGTGGCGGTGTACGATGGCGCTTTGGAGCATCATCTCGACACCCCGGACCATGCGGATTGCGTCCTGCGCGGGCTCGACGATTTTCGCGAACACCTCGGCGGGCGCTTGACTATCATGCTACTGAAGGAAATCGGCCAGCCCTTCGACGTTCACGACGTTGACGCCGAATTGATGCGCCAGAGTATCGCGACGATCAAAACACTCGAGGCGGAGCGCATCCAATCCGCCGCGAAAAAGGCATCCTGACATGAAGACTCACGCACCCGGCTGCCCACTCACAGGAACGCAGGTCGTCGATGAGTACTTCATCGAAAACCGGACGCGGCTGCTCGAGATTGCGGCGTTTCTCGACCGGGTGGATCGCGTCGATGCCGACTGTGCGATGAAGGATTTCCGGATGCAGGTGTTTCGCGACGCCGTCGACGCGCTCGGCACACCGGGCGACCGGCTCAATCGGATTCAGATGCTCCTCAGCGACCCGACCACCGAGCCGCTCGATCGATTGGATCGCAAGAGCGCGCTTGGCGCATTCGATCGCGGTTCGAAGGAGGCGCGCTCGTGAAGTACATCGACCACCACGCGCACATGGTGTCGCGGACCACCGACGACTATCAGCAGCTTGCGCTGACCGGATGCGTCGCGGTGACCGAGCCGGCGTTCTGGGCGGGCTGGGATCGAAGCTGCGGTGACAGCGTCGAAGACTATTTCCGTCAGTTGACGGAATTCGAGCCGCGTCGCGCCGCGCAGTACGGCATCCAGCACTACACCTGGATGGCGATCAACCCGAAGGAAGCAGACGATCGCAGTCTGTCGCGGGAAGTGCTCGCCCGCATCCCGAAATTCCTCGAGTGTCCGACGGTACTGGGCATCGGCGAGATTGGGATGAACCGGATCACGCGCAATGAGATCGCCACTTACACCGAGCAGGTGGAACTGGCCCTCGAACACCGGCAGCTCATTCTGATTCACACGCCGCATCTCGAAGACAAACTGAAAGGCACGCGAATCTCGGTCGACGTTTTGCGCCGATATCGCGACATCAATCCCGGACGCGTGCTCATCGACCATGCCGAAGAGCACACAATCGAGATGATTCTGGAGCATGGCTTCTGGGCAGGACTGACGCTCTATCCACAGACGAAGATCTCGCCGCAGCGCGCGGTAGACGTCATCGAGAAGTACGGCCCTGAGCGCATCTGCGTGGCCGGCGCGTGCGACTGGGGACCGAGCGATCCGATCGCTGTGCCGCGCTTCGCGATGGAAATGCGCCGCCGGCGCCATTCCGACGCCCTCATCGAGCGGGTGATTTTCGACAATCCCGTTCGTTTCCTGAGCCAGTCGCCCAAGTTCAAGGTGACCGCCACCGGTGCTGCCGAACCCGCTCGGGTCGGCTAAAGCGGCGTACTTTGCAAGTCGCCCCGGACGTTCCGCTCCATCTCACTTACTGCACGAATATCCATGCAGCCGACGGATGGGCTGCCGTTTTGGCCAACGTGCGGCAATTCGCGCCTGCCCTGAAGGAACGGCTCTCGCCCTCCGCCCCGTTCGGCATCGGCCTTCGCCTGTCCGCTCGCGATGCAAGTGAGTTACTGCAGGACGACGGGGTCGACAAGTTCCGCCGGTTCCTCGACGAACAGGGACTCTACGTCGCCCTGATCAACGGCTTTCCCCACGGATCGTTCCATCGCACACCTGTGAAGGCGGAAGTCTACGCGCCGGACTGGCGCGACGACGAGCGTGTGCGTTACACGCTGGACCTTGTCAGCATCCTCGAACGACTGCTGCCGTGGGGGATGGACGGTGGAATTTCGACAGCGCCGCTCTCGTATAAGCCGTGGCTCGCCGATGGAGACACTCGTCCCTTCATCAAGAACCTCGTCCAGGTCGTCGCGGCGATGGCGCGATCGAAGCACCAGACAGGCGCAACACTCCATCTCGACATCGAGCCGGAGCCTGACTGCGTGATCGAAACCAGCGATGAGTTCCTGGAATTCTTTACCCGCCGCATCATTCCCGATGGAGCGCCGCTGCTGGCGTCGGCGCTCGGCTGCGACGTTGACGATGCGAAGGCCGGCCTCTACGAACACGTGAGGATTTGCCTCGACTGTTGTCACTTCGCCGTGGAGTACGAAGACCCCCGACGAGCGCTCGACCGCATCCGCGACGCCGGCATCCAGATCGGACGAGTGCAGCTCAGTTCGGCGCTGAAGGTGGTATTTCCGCGGGACGAAACCGCATGTGCCGGAATCATCGAACGGCTTCGGCGATTCGCCGACGCGACATATCTTCATCAAGTGATCGAGCGGCGCGGCGGAACGGTATCGCATTTTCCCGACCTCGACGTCGCGCTGGATCGGAGCAGCTCGCCTGCCGGCGCGGAATGGCGCGTCCACTTCCACGTGCCGCTCTTTGCCAGTGAGTACGAGGGGCTTGGCTCGACGCAGGACTACGTTCGCGAGGTGCTCGATCTTGCGCGTCGCACTCGTTTCGCGCATCACTTCGAGATCGAAACCTACACGTGGGACGTCTTGCCGCCGGGACTGAAGATCGATCTGTTGGACTCGATCGAGCGGGAGTACAGATGGGTGTTGGACAATTTCGTGTAATCCCGGGATCCGGCGTTTGAATGCACAAGACAGCCGTATTAAACGTCGTCGGCCTGACGCCATCACTGATCGGCGACGACATGCCGGCGCTGTCGGCGTGGACGCGCGAGGCGACGCTGGCGCGGATTAAGTCGTCGTTTCCCGCCGTCACCTGTTCGGCGCAGTCCGACTACATCACCGGCACCTACCCTGATCAACACGGCATCGTTGGCAATGGATGGTATTCACGCGAAGACGCTGAGATCCGGTTCTGGAAACAGTCGAATCACCTGGTTCACGGACGCAAGATCTGGGAGACGGCACGGGCGCTCGACCCGTCGTTTACCTGCGCGAACCTTTTCTGGTGGTTCAACATGTACTCGACCGTCGATTATTCCGTCACGCCCCGGCCGATGTATCCAGCCGACGGCCGGAAGATCCCCGACGTCTACACTGCGCCCGGTTCGCTTCGCGACGAGCTTCAGTCGAAACTCGGTACGTTTCCGTTGTTCGAGTTCTGGGGCCCACGGGCCGGGATCCGCTCGACGCGATGGATCGCCGATGCCGCCATGCTGGTCGATCGGCGCTTCAATCCCACGCTGACGCTCATTTATCTGCCGCACCTCGATTACAACCTTCAACGCGTCGGACCAGGCGCCGCTGTGAAGAACGATCTGCGGGAAGTCGATGCCGTGTGCGCCGACCTGATCCGGTACTACGAGTCCCATCGAGTGCGTGTCGTGGTGCTCTCCGAGTACGGTATTCGCGCAGTCTCGCGGCCTGTTCACCTGAATCGTGTGTTGCGCGAGCACGGGTTGATTGCCGTCCGCGACGAGTTAGGTCACGAGATGCTCGACCCGGGGGCCAGCGCTGCGTTCGCGGTCGCCGATCATCAGGTGGCACATATCTATGTCAACGATCGCTCGAGACTGAATGACGTGCGCGCGATCGTCGAGCGAGTCCCCGGTATCGAAGCGGTCCTTGGCGCTGCCGAGAAGCAACTGGCCCACGTCTCCCACGAACGCGCCGGCGACCTGATCGCCGTTGCAGAAGCCGACAGCTGGTTTACCTACTACTTCTGGCACGACGACACCCGTGCGCCGGACTTCGCGCGCACGGTGGAGATCCACCGCAAGCCTGGCTACGATCCGGTCGAGCTGTTTCTCGATCCCGCGATTCGCATGCCGCCGTTGAGCGTTGGATGGAAACTGGCAAAACGGAAGGCGGGGTTTCGATCGCTGCTTGATGTGATTCCGCTGGATGCGACGCTGGTCAAGGGATCACATGGTCGTCAGACTGACTGGGACGAAGAGGGGCCGGTCTTCATCACCAAGAACAAGGACCTGGTCGCCTCGACAACCATCGGGCCAATCGATGTGCACGCGCTCCTTCTACGGCACCTCTATGACCGCGTGCGCGATGATGGAGGAGAATTGAGGTAGCAGGCGCTACCTCTCGCCGCCGAGCAGATATGCCCGCCGGCGCTCCAGGAAACCACGCAGCGTGCTCTCCGGAGCCTGCCCGGCGGAGGCGCCGTACCCGACATCAGCGTAGAACGCGTCAGTGTCGTAGATCTTCCTCGTATCAACCGTCACGTCGGGCTCGATCAAGGCCTGCCATTCCCGGACCAGCGGTTGAACAGTACGCCAGTCAAGCCACTTCTCGGCAATGTCGTGCACATAGCGTAGATAGCGCTCACGCAATGCGGGCACGGCGAGCAACTTCGATCGAAGCGGCTTCCGCGCATCGTCCAGCCCCACGAGCGGATCGAGTTCGGCTGTGGCGGGAATGCCGCCGCCAAATCCACGCCCGCCAGCTTCGGCACCGAACCCTTCGTTGAAGTCATGCGGCAGAACGTGAAATTTGCCGTGCTCGTCGAGGTAGATGTTGAAGTCGCTCGCGCGCGACCAGTAGCCGTCGCCGTTGACCAGCGCCACATCAAGCGCGAGAAACCGGAGCGCGCCGTCGATGTCCAGAATCGGCCCAAGCGCAGCCTCGAGCCTGACGGCCGGCGTTTCATTCAAGACCCGGCACAGGTCGATGAATGCCTTCCAGGACTCCGCGTCATCCTTGCTCTTGATCTCGTACACGCCCTTGTATGCTGACGCGCTGTCGCCGAGATACTCGAGACCGCCGCGTCCGCGCGGGCTGCCGGGCACTTTCCACCGTGCGCCCTTCGACGAGCCGAACCACTCGCGGACGAAGTCCTTATTGAACTGCTGCGCATTGATGTACACGCCCCAACTCTCGCCGTTGATCACGACGCGCATGTAGTTGGTGAGCGCAATCGGCAGGTAATGGCGCGCGATCTCGCTGTAGAGCATCGTGCGAACGAAGGTCGCGTCGTTGTTGGAGTTCAGGAGATTCAGCGTTCGGTACCCTCCGATCTCCTGTTTCGGGCGGGCAAAGTCGAACGCGAGATTCAGCGAATGCTTGAGCGATTGGGGTACGGTGCGGTACGACGAGTTGCCGCGGAAGTGAACCCCGACGTCTTGATAGGTCTTTCCATCGACGATGACCGTTGCCGGGACGTCGACATCGGTGCGATAAAACGCCGCCAGTTCCTCCGCCCAGTCGGTGCTCTCGAAATTCAGGAATAACGTGCGCAGCGTTCGCGTGTCGTATAACGGCGCATCCGGAAACGCGCGCACATCTTTCGGTCCGAGACGGATCCCTGGTTCAGGATTCGCGGTCGTGCCGCGTCCGAATCGGCCAAATCCAGTTCCCGCTTGGGTGCGAAGCCAGTCGCGCGCAGCCGCGCGCTCCGCTTTGTCGAGACTCTTGTCGCCGTTTTTGTCGAAGTCTTTGACGATCTGTCGGTCGACTTGCGGCATCCCGCGCATGCCCTGACCGCGCCCACCACGTGCGTTGAATCCGCTGCCCCCGACAAACCGCGTCACTGGCCTGACTGGCTTCGGCTTGAATGCCTGGATCGCAACGTACCCGCACAACACGAGCGCCACGATCAGCAGTACCACCTGGACGATCGTGACCCATCGCCCGGACTTGCGCGGCGCATCGGGCGAGTCAAAGAGGCCTGGCACTTCTGGCACTTCTGGCACTTCTGGCACCCCTGGCACCCCTGGCACCCGATTATTCGTGCTTCACACCCTGGACATGCTCGCGCAGGAGATCGCGGCCGAAGTCGCCGTTGAAGTCGCGCCACACAGAATGGACGTGGTTGCCGTCGTTCTGAGTGTTGTCGTACTCGATCAAGAATGTCGGACCCTGCACGCGGTAGTAGTGCTTCTTCCCCATTTCCGATTCGCCTGCCCACGCAAAGGTGATTTTCTCGAGTCCGGCCTGCTTGAGCTGCGCCAGCCGTTCCGAAGCGATGTCGGGCGACATCGACGATGTGTAGCTTTCGATAACCGACATCAGAAGTTCACGCTGCTTCGGCGTCATCGCGGATGACGCGATGCCGGCCGGCGACAATGGATCGACCTTCACAGCCGTCTTGGTGATGATGTCGCCCGGGACAACGCCGTCGAGAGTCGCCGACTTCCGCTGCGTCTCATCGAGCGCATTCAGCAGCGCGCGTGCCGTATCCTCGCGGTCCCCAAGCACGCGAAGGCCCTTCTTCGGTCCATCGACGCGCACCTCGGCCGGGTTCGATCCAAAGAATGTCGGAGCGCTGGCCACCATCGATCCACTGGCGACGTTGAAATGGAGGGACAGGTGATGGCCGTTGACCCGCCATCCCCACACGCCCTTCGCGGCCGGAGTGCCGAAAACGGAAAATGCATACTGTTCCGGATCGCGCATCGCGGCGCCGTTCTCCAGCACCTTCAAGATGTTCTCGAGATCAACCATGATCGTCGTCGCCTGGGTATAGCCGCGCTGGCTCAGGCCGGTCTTCATCAACTCGTGCGCCAGACCGCGTTGCGTTTCGTTCATCGCGCGGATCGGGAGACCGTTGCGGGGGAACTGCATTGCCGGGACGTAATGCCAGCGCGTGAGTTCCTCCGAATCAGTGGCAAACGTCGCCTGCTTCCGCTGTTCGTCGGTCAAGGACCCGAGGAACTTGTTCGCCGCATTCGCCATCGACGATGCGGAGCGCTCCGAGGCGATCGTCACGCCAGCCACCCAGGCAGCCGCGATCATCGGAATGAGGAGCAAACGCGCGAGAGTTCGAGTTTTCATGAGCATTAACCTTCCAATTATTTTTTCGCCGAGGCGAGCTGCTTCTCTTTCTTTTGGATTTCCTGGAGCAGCCGGCCATACACCGGATCGCGCGGGGCACAGCCCGCGGCGTACTGCCCGAGTTCGTTCCCCTTCGCGCGCATCAAGGAGGTGCAATAGCTGACTGTGATGCACACCTTTCTTTTGTCCATGTGCACATCACGCGCGAAATCCGGATATGCGATCGCGCCGCGGCCCATGCCAACGATTGAGACGCGATCATCGCGGAGGTTCGCTTCTCCCGCCTCAACGGCGTACTGCCGCAGGTAACTGTATCCCGTTCCGACGACGGGGATATCGGGGCAGGCACGCCGAGCGGCTTCGGCAAGCCGGAAGTGGCGCGCGACGCCGACGAGTTGGTTTTCAGGAGCGCCGTATCCGTCCGGAGGCTCCTTGTCCGCCGGACGGCCAACATGTGGATTGAAGTAGGGACATCCGGCGGTGACGTTGACGAGCTGCAATCCCGCATCACGGAAAATCTTGAGCGCCTCGACCGCGTCGTCGACATCGAGGTAATTCTCCGTCGCGCCGGGTATCGGCTCACCGATCCCGGTCGTTGGATTCTTCGCGTACGGCACGCCATCGTAGAAATTCATCCGGCTACCGCGGATGAGATCGGGCACCTCCGCGGCAAGACGCCTGAGCAGCTCGCGCACGAACCGTGTCCGGTTTTCGATGCTGCCGCCGTATTTTCCTGGACGCGTTTTCGCCGCCAGCATTTCCGACAGGAGATACCGATGGCACTGTTTGATGTCGACGAAATCGGCGCCAATATCGCGCACGCGCCGCGAGGCTTCAACGTACTGATCCTGCAGCCGATCGAGCTCGTCGTCGGTGATGATCCGGCCGTTGCTGCGGAGCGCCGGATCGTGAAACATCACGGTCGGAGTTGGATACGACCAGCGTCCGGAGTGCGTGAGCTGAATGCCAATCAGAAAATCGTTCGCCGGCCCGTGCTCTTTGCGCGCCAGCGCGACCAGCTGCTCGAGCGACGACAACGTGTCTTCCGCGATCAGGAGTTGCCGCGTATTCGCGCGGGTGTTGGGATCGATGGCGACGGCCTCGCCCCACAGGAGTTTCGCCCCTCCTGCGCCGAACCGTTGCCAGCGGCGGAACGTCAGCTCGTCGGGCTTGCCGTCCAGCGTCCCGTCGCAACCTTCCATCGGATGGATGGCAAATCGATTTCCAACCTGGCGATTGGCAATGGCGAGTGGCTGGAGTGACGCCTGGATCTCGCCCTCAAAACGAATATCGAGCCCCAGCGACGCGACTTCGTTTTCAAGCGCGCGGCGATCGGCAAAGAGTGCGTGACTTGCCATCAGCGTCCAGTGCAGCCAGTCGGGCCCGACAATCCCAACGCCCAGGCGATGGCATTCTCGAGCAGCCGCACGTGATTCGGCTCCGAGTAGGTTTCCGCGGCGTGTCCAATCGCGGAGTAGAATACCGGTCCCTTCCCGACGCAGTGCGTCCACACCATCGGATGGTCCGCACCCATTGTCGATCGACCCGGATCGTAGGTGGTCTCGTCGGCGACCGCGAGGATGTGAAACCCAGGCTTCGCACGCGGATTGTCCTTGAACGCATACCACTCGTCACGCACCGTGCGCTGCCACACAGCGGGCAACCCTTGTGTGATCGGACTCTTGGTGTCCTCGATGCGAACCGTCCCCAGCTGCTGAGTCGAGTGACTCGTGAATTGCGCGCCGATCAGCGTCTCGGGATACCAGGGCCACTCGTACTTCGGATCGCCGCCTGCGCCGTGGGTGCCGACAAACGCACCGCCGTTTTCCATCCAGGTCTTGAACGCGGCGCGCTGCGGCTCGGTGAGCAGGTCGCCGCTCGTGTTGTTCCAGATTGCCAGCTTGAAGCGTCCAAGTTGCTCCGCATTCATCACCGCCGCATTCTCGGTCACGAACGCCGGCCAGCCGCGCTTCTTCGCGATCGCGGCGAGCGCGTTGTTCGACGCATCGATCGCCGGGTCTTCACGGTAGCCGTTCGTCTTGGAAAAAATCAGGATGGTGTTCTGGCCCTTGATGTCGGCCGGTATCTCAGGTGGAACGGAGTCGTAAACCGGGGTGACGAATCGTCCCCTCCCTCCGCCCCGCTGTCCACCGGTGGGATTTTGTGTTGGTGCCTGAGCTGCGATGGTCACCGCAAGGGCCGACATAACTCCGACCGTGATTGTCAAAACGTTGTTGCTGCGCATAGCGTTCATCGGTCAACCTGTCCGCTTTCATTTATGCGCGTGGGATCCCCACGCGCTCTCGCTCGCGGGCGCTATTTATTCATCACGAACGCCCAGAGCATGTCGCTCGCGCCGACGATGACGTATTGGAGACCGTCCAGTTCATACGTTATCGGGCCGTTGCTGATCGCCGCGTTCAACCGTGTATGCCACATGGCATCACCGGTCGTCGCGTTCAGCGCCACCATCGAATTGCCGGGGCCTGCACTGAACAGAAGATTGCCCGCCGTGCTGAGCAGACCCGATCGCGCGGCGCCTTCCCACTTATGGCTCCAGCGAATCTTTCCCGTCTTATAGTCAATCGCCTGAACCAGGGACTCCGTGTAGCCACCGCGATCGGCACCGCCCCACCCCTGCGGGTTGTCGCCCGGATCGTAGAGATAAAACATGCTGAAGGTGCGAGCGGCCGGCACATAGAACAGGCCGGTCGCCGGACTGAAACTCGGCGGCTGCCAGTTGGCGCCGCCGCCGGCGGCGGGTGAGACGAGGGCGCCGTCAACCTGCGGCATCTTTGCTGGATTGGGAACCGGCTGGCCCTTCTCGTCGTAGCCGAGTGACCAGTTCGTCTTCACGTATTCGGCCGACACGATCGCCTTCCCGTCTGTGCGATCGAGCACGAAGAAGTGACCGTTCCGCGCTGCTTGCGCGATCAGTTTGCGCGGCCGGCCGTTGATGTCGCCATCAAAGATGACCCCTGGCTGCGTCGAGTCCCAGTCATGCGTGTCGTGCGGCGACGATTGGAAATACCAGACCATTTTTCCGGTGTCGGCGTTCAGCGCCACGAGCGACGCCGTGAAGAGGTTGTTCCCCGGGCGATTCTTGTGTGCGATGACCGGCTGCGGATTTCCCGTCGCCACGTAGATCAGGTTCAACTCGGGATCGTAGGTGATCGGCTGCCATGTCATGCCGCCGCCGTGGCGCGCCATCTCTTCGTTCGGCCATGTCTCCGATCCCGGATCCCCTTTTTTCTGCGGCACGACCCACCAGCGCCATTGCAGTTCGCCGGTTTCGGGATCGCGCGCGTCGAGATAACCAGGGATGTCGAGATCGTCGCCGCTCACGCCAACGATAACGTGATTCTTGACGATGACGGGCGCGACCGAGCCGTAATAGAACTGATTCAGATCGGCAACCTGCTTGTGCCAGCGCTCGGTGCCATCCTTGACGTTGAGGCAGATGAGATAGTCGTCAGGCGTTTCGAAGTACAACTTGTCGCCGAGGATCGCGACACCGCGGTTGGCGAGATGATTCCCGCCGGTCGACTTCCACAGGTAGTGCCACATTTCGCGTCCAGTCCGCGCATCGACGGCCCACGCGTGATCGGGCGTGCTGAAATACAGCACGCCGTCGATCATCAGCGGCGTCGACTTAATCGTCGCGGAACTCCCAATCACCGGCCCGCCGCCAAGATTCAGGCGGTAAACCCAGGCGAGGCTCAAGGCGCCGATGTTGTTCGCGTTGACCTTGGTGAGCGCGCTGAATCGACGCCCGGAATAGTCGCCGTTGTAGGTCGGCCATGAATCCGTGCCCGGCTTCAGCAGCCGCGCCGGGTCCAGTCCCTGCGCGCTCGACACGAGCACTGCGGCACACACACCGGCGACGAGCACACACGTGAACCGCTTCATTTCAGTGTCTCCAAGTACGCAACGAGGTCGTGGATGTTCTTGTCGGTGATCGTCTCGAGCAGGGCGTGATGTGCTTCAAGCGGATCGGTCTTCTGCACTTTGAGTGCTGGCGTCCGCTTGAATGTGCGCGGCACACCCGTCTCGTCCTGCAACGTCACCACGAAGTCGTCCATGTAGACGAGCACGCCGGAAACCGGGGCGCTGCCTGAGGGCGAGACCGAAACTCGGACCGCGCTCTTCGGCGGAGGGCCGCCTCGCCGACCGCCGCGGCCGCCGCCGGGGAAAAGCATCCGCTGCTGAATGTCCACCGTTTCGTACTTGCCCGCGATGCCGGCAAGATCGCCAGTGGCCGAGTGACACGTCGTGCACTTGCCGGCACCGTTGAAGTACGCTTCACCCGCCTTCGCGTCGCCGGACCGGATGTCCTGCACCGTGAACACTGCCGCACCGCGCAACGTGTCGTTCAACTGCTTGCGCAGGAAATGGGAAAGGTTGGTGATCTGCTCGTCGGTCAGGCTCGAGGCCGGTTTTCCGCTTTGCAGCGGATGCCCTTTTTTCAGAAAAGGTCCAATTTCGTTGCCGTAGCGATCGCGAAGAAACAGGACCGAGCGCAACAGGTTGGGACCGGTATCCGTGCCGCGCGCCTGGGCACCGTGACAGGTGACGCACTCGGCAATCCAGACATCCTTGCCTTTGTCGGCGAGCGCAAAGTCGACGAGCGGCTTGTCGGCCGGTCCAGCCGCGCCGCCGCCCCCACCGCCGCCACGAGAAGGTGGAGGGTAGGTTTGTCCTCGGCCCGGGCCACCGCCTCTCCCAGCCGGGGGAGTCTGCGGCTGCTGAGCGCCCAGAGAGACGACGATCATCGTCCCCGCGATCAACCCGACTACGCCATGTCTCATAGAGCTCTGCTGCTCCCGGTGAAACCTAAGTGGAGAAACAACGCATTGTAGCAATGCTCAATGTGCAATGCTCAATGTTGTTCAATGCCGAATGAGCCGAAACATTGGACGTTGAATAGAGTCCTCGCGGTCGTGCTTTTCACCGCCACTCACGTCACACTCGCCTGCGGCGGTGGCAGCTCGTCAAGCCCGATGACCCCGACGTCGCCGGGTACGTCGACCAATCCCAGCGGCCTGCAGGTCGATCCGCTCCGAGATGCGGCACGCTCCGCAGGAAAACTCGTGGGTGCCGCGGTGCAATCAGGACTGCTCGCCGACGGCCGCTACAGCGGTGTCTTCAACCGCCATTTCAATTACGTGACCGCCGAGTACGAAATGAAGTGGGATCCGATCGAACGCACTCGCGGGACCAATGACTTTGGCGGGGCGGATGCGATTGTCAGCGACGCGCTGGGAAATGGCATGCGAGTCAAAGGGCACGCGCTCGTCTGGCACGGATCAGTGCCGTCGTGGGCGAACGGTCTGTCGCCTGCGGACTTCCGCGTCGCATTCGAAAGCCACATCCGCTCGGTGGCCGAACATTTCCGCGGTCGCGTCTACGCCTGGGACGTCGTCAACGAGGCGGTCGCCGACGATGGATCGGGATTGCGCGATACGGTGTTCAGGCAGAAACTCGGTGATCAATACATCGCCGACGCGTTTCGGATCGCGCGTGAGGCCGATCCGCAGGCTCTCCTCTTTTATAACGACTACGGCGGCGAAGGACTGAATCAAAAGTCGAACCGCATCTACGAGCTGGTGCAGAACCTGCGCACGCAGGGCGTTCCCATCGACGGTGTGGGACTTCAAATGCACATCACGGCTTCGAATCCGCCGAGTGACGTGAACGTCGCCTCGAACATGCGCCGCTTGGCGGCGCTCGGGTTGTCGGTGAACATCAGCGAGATGGACGTGCGCATCCGTGATCTCCCGGCGCCGACGAAGCTCGAGGCTCAACGGTCGGTGTATCGCTCGATCGTGGCAGTCTGCGTCGCCGAGCCGCGCTGCGACGGCATCACCCTGTGGGGCTTCACCGACGCGCATTCGTGGATTGATGCGCAGTTCGGGGCCGATGATCCACTGATCTTTGATGATCAATACGGCGCCAAGCCCGCGTATTACGGCGTCATGGATGCACTGTTGCGGCGCTAGCCACGGAGCACTACGGATTAGATCAGCCACGGAAGAACACGGACGAACACGGATTAAACAAGCCACGGAAGAACACGGATGAACACGGATTAAAAAAGCCACGGATGGACACGGATTAACACGGATTGATGTTTCGTGTCCCTCGGCCGCGCTGGCGGCCATTTATCCGAGCGTGTCAGAAATCTTGTGTGTCGGGCATAACATGAGGAGCCGTTATGCCACGACCTCGCCGTAAGACCCTGGTGCGCGAAGCACCACTGACGCCCGTCCCGTCGGAGATTCTCGATCAGTCGCCTGACTGGATCAGCACGGTCACCGACGGGATCGTGGCCGAAGTCAGCGCCTGGCAGACGCGGCCGCTCGACCCGATGTATCCGGTCGTGTTTTTCGACGCTCTGCGCGTGAAAATTCGCGATGAAGCGACGGAGATGCGCAAGGCCTGTCTATCTGGCCTTGGCGATTCTGCCCGATGGCACGCGTGACATCTTGTTTGTTGTTCGTTCCAGATAAAATGCCACGCATCATCGTCAATGCGCCCTACACACAAAAAACCTGACACCCGCATCACTCTGTGCACGCCCTGCACACACAAAGCCTCTGACACGCACCGTGACGACCGCGGGTCACGAGTTCACCCGTGGCTGTTTTGATCCGTGTTAATCGGTGTTCATCCGTGGCTGTTTGGATCCGTGTTCATCCGTGTTCATCCGTGGCTGTTTGATCCCGTGTTCATCCGTGTTCATCCGTGGCTGTTTGATCCGTGTTCATCCGTGTTCATCCGTGGCTGTTTGATCCCGTGTTCATCCGTGTTCATCCGTGGCTATTTGATCCGTGGTCATCCGTGGAACGAAACGCGGGAAACGCGACAGTAGTATTGTGCTTCGTCGGAAAACTTCCAGGCGGCAACAATGACGATTGATACTCCGGATGACCTTCCCGATCGGCGAACCTTCGTGAAGACCGTGGCCGCCGCCGCACTTGCTGTCGGTGCCAAAGGCTTACCAGCTGTCGCTCAAACTCCGTCGTCCGCGGTCCGGTTCGGGCTCGACATGTACAGCGTCAACCAGCAGAACTGGACGGCGTTTCAGCAGCTCGACTTCGCCGCAAAGTGGAAGGTGAAGGTCGTTCACTTCAGCGAAATCCGGTTCCTGGGATCGCTCGAGCCCGACAACTTGAAACGCGTGCGCGCGCGGGCCGACGAGTTGAACATCGATCTCGAGATCGGCATGCGCTCGATCTGCCCGTCGTCGAGGATGTTCGACAAGGCCCAGGGCACCGCCGAAGAACAACTCGGACGCATGATCGACGCGGCCAAGATCGTCCGCTCCCCGATCGTCAGGGCGGTTCTCGGCAGCAGTGCCGATCGAGCAGACGGAATCGATACGCACATCGACGACATGGTCAAGGTACTGAAGACCATGCGGTCGCGACTCATGGACGCCAACGTCAAAGTGGCGATTGAGAATCACGCAGGAGATATGCAGGCGCGTGAGCTGAAACGTCTCGTCGAATCCGCCGGACCGGAATATGTGGGTGTGTGTCTCGATTCCGGCAATCCGGTCTGGACAATCGAGGATCCGCACCTGACGCTCGACACGCTCGCGCCGTACGTGCTCACGAGTCACGTCCGTGATAGCGCTCTGTGGAACACACCACAAGGAGCCGCGGTGCGCTGGACGCGGATGGGTGAAGGCAACATGGGCATGGAGGACTACCTCCGCAAATACATCCAGAAATGTCCCGGCCGGGCCGTGTCGCTCGAAGTCATCGTGAGTGCGCAACCGCGGATGTTCAACTATCACGACCCAAAGTTCTGGGATAACTATCGCAACACGCCGGCGTGGGAGTTCTCACGGTTCCTGGCGCTCTGCGACCGCGGCAAGCCGGTTCTCGAGCCACCGGCCGATCCGGCCGTGCCGCAGGCGACGCGTCAGATCGCCAACGTTGAAGCGAGCATCAAGTGGACGCAGGAGTTTCTGGCGAAGGTGTAATACTGAAACTGCTGATTGCTGATTAGTCTTCGTAGCATTCGAGCAGTCAGTTCGAAGCAATCAGAATTCCTGAGACATCCTATGCAATCAACAATGAGCAATCGAAAATCAGCAATTTCAGCCCTCACAGTTGCGCTCATCCTGGCCAGTGCCCATTTCGCCGCGGCACAACCGCGCTACTCAGCCAAGCAGACCGGCGACATCGTTCAGCTGCGCGACACGAAGACGGACACGACGGTCTCGGTGATGACCTCCGTCAGCAACGCGTACGAGATGGTCGTGAAGGGTCAGGACCTGATTCGGATGACGTTTGCGACCGTGGATGATTTCCGGGCGCGGCCGGGGCTGAACGGCATTCCACTCCTCGCGCCATTTGCCAATCGGCTCGACGAGCCGGCGTTTTATGCCAACGGCAAGAAATACAACTTCGACATGGAGCTTGGAAACGTTCGCGGGCCGATTCCGATCCACGGCTACCTGTCGGGCGCGAAAGACTGGAAGATGGTCGAAGCGAAGGCTGATGGAAACGCCGCGTGGGTAACCAATCAGCTCGACTTCTATCGGAATCCGCAGTGGATGCAGCAGTTTCCGTTTGCCCATACCCTCACGATGACCTACCGGCTGCAGGACGGCGTCCTCGAAGTTCACACGCGCATCGACAATCTAAGCGTCGAGCCGATGCCGGTCGCGATCGGCTTCCATCCGTATTTTCAGTTGACCGATTCGACGCGAGAGGGCTGGACGTTGTCGATCGGGGCGAAAACGCACTGGCTGCTCGCGCAAAACAAGATTCCAACCGGCGAGACCGAACCGATTGAAAAGATGTTCCCGGATCGGCGCGCGGTTCCTTTGAAGGACTTCGACCTGGACGATGTCTACGGCGATCTCGAGCGTGACGCGCAGGGGCGAGCGGTCGTGAGCGTCAAAGGCAAGGGGCAGCAACTCGACGTCGTTCTTGGCGCGAACTACAAATCGATTGTCCTGTATTCCCCCAACCCGGCGAACGCGCGCGGAGGCGCTGCCGGTGGTGGAGGTGGCCGTGGTAATGCACCCGCGCCGCCACCGTCGGCAACGCCGGCAGCGCCGAGCGTACCGCTCACTGGAACGAACCTCAACGTGCCGAATCGCGGATTCATTGCGGTCGAACCGATGGTGGGCATCACCGATTCGATGAACCTGGCGCAGAAAGGCGTGTATAAGGAACTCCAGAGCATTCCGCCCGGCGGCAAGTGGGAAGAGAGTTTCTGGCTGCGACCGAAAGGATTCTGATCTGATCGCCGACCTTGCGGCCCGCACTCTGACAATTGCACTCGCGCTCGTATTCGTGGCCGGCGAGCGTCGGTCATCGTGGCAGATCGCACCGGCCGCGACACCGGTTCAAAAGACGCTTGCAGAGACCGATTGCTCCGCGTCCGTCCTCGGGAGCGCGGTTCCAATTGCCGCGATCGAGGAACCCGTTTCAGGCGTCACGTTGAATGCGCCGCGCTGGACCGGGGCCAGCGGGCCGACGCCGCCGTATTGCGCAATCGATGGAGTCATCGCCCCCATCGATCGGCGGCCGAGCGCGAAACCGATCAACTTTCGCGTGCTGTTGCCGGCGTCCTGGTCGGGGCGCGCCGTCCATCTTGGTGGCGGCGGCATGAACGGCACGATTCCGAACCTCGTCGGCGGCGGAGCGGATGGCTCGATGCTGCTGCGAGGCTTCGCGACCTATGGCAGCGATTCCGGTCATCAAAGCGGGCCCGGATTCGTTCAGGGTCCGACCGATTGGACGACGAATGATGAGGCGATCAAGAACCTCGGATACATGCAGCTGAAGAAAACGCACGACGCGGCGATGGTGATCATCGAGCGCGCGTATCACGAGAAGCCGAGGTTCAGCTATTTCGTCGGCACCTCACAAGGCGGACGCGAAGGTCTCACCGTCACCCAGAGGTATCCGGCCGACTACGACGGCGTGGCCGCCAATGTCCCGATTGTCAGCTTTTCGTCGTTGATGCTGGCGCCCGAGCTGATCCGCATCCAGGAAAAGCCGCTGGCCAACTGGATCACGCGCGCCAAGGTGAACGCGATTCGCGGCGAGTTCATGCGGCAGTGTGATGCGCTCGACGACCTGGTGGACGGAGTTATCAACAACTACATGGCGTGCCGCGCGCGGTTCGACATGAGTCAGGGATCGGCCGAACGCAATCCGTGGGAGGCGAAGCGTTGTGCCAACAACGTCGATCCGAATCCGGCCGACACGAGCGGCGCGGCGTGCCTCACTGACGGCCAGATCGCGACGCTCAAAGTGGTCTACAGCCGCTATCGATTCGCCACGCCCCTGGCCAATAACGTGCGCACGTTTGGTATGTGGCTGCCGAACACCGATCCGTCAGGCAGCGGTTTGATTGCCGACACGCGATTCAAGGGGCAGGAAGGCGCGGCGGACAACGCGCCGATGCACGCGCATCTCGGCGTGCTCGGCGTCACCGGCTTCCTGATGGGCGATCCACAGGCAAACCCGCTCGAGTACGTCGAAGGCGGCGCCCTCGATCGACGACGGCGCGAATTATCCGAGTGGCTCGATTCGACAAACCCTGATCTTTCGCGGTTTGCCGCCCGCGGCGGCAAGCTGATTGTGGCGATCGGTACCGACGACACGCTGGCGTCACCTGGTGCGCAGCTCGACTACTATCAGTCGGTCATCGACACAATGGGGCGCACGAAGGTCGACGGCTTCGCGCGCTTGTTTGTGATTCCGCAGGTCGGGCACGGCTTGCGCGGCAACACCTATTCAGTCGATGGCGAAGGGAAAACCGTCCCGGTGACGCCCATCCCGAGCGCCTTCGATCGCGTCCAGCTACTGATCGACTGGGTGGAACGCGGCAGTGTTCCTGGCAAGTCGATTACCGTCACTGCCGGCGACAAGAGCATGCCGATGTGTTCGTATCCGATGTTCCCGAAATATGTGGGACGTTCGTTTGCCTGCGCGGAGAATTGAGGATTCTTCACTGTCACGCTGAAACGAACCCACGGTTTATGGCGAAGATCCGAAGATGCGAAGATCCGAAGCTGCAGGTACGCGTCCGTCGCCGCCGGCCATCGGCCGGCCTCCAGGGAGTCAGAGAAGCGCACATACAAACAGCTTGTGATCATGAGCTGCTTGTATGTGCGATTCTCTGACTCCCTGACGCGCGAAGCGCGTGGCGACGGACGCCACATCCGTGACCGGCTGGCGTGTGCGCCAGCCGGTAATCTCTCTTCGAGTGCTTCGACTCTTCGAGCCTTCGACGAAAACCCGTCAGTCCGTGACAGTGTGACAGTAAACCGCGGGGAAACTCCACGGCCAGACTCGAGAACTTCGCTTCTTCGTTTCCTCGTTTCTTCGCGCTTGACCGTCGGTGCGATGCGAATCACCCCAACCCGAACAACCGCACCGCGTTCTCCTTCAGGATCAACGGCCTCACTTCATCCCGTATCGCAATCTTCTCGAAGTCTGCGAGCCATCGATCGGGCGTGATCCACGGGTAATCGGATCCAAAGAGGACTTTGTGCTTGAGCATCGTGTTCGCGTACTGAACCAGCGTCGGCGAGAAGTATTTCGGTGACCAGCCGCTGAGATCGATATACACCGTCGGCTTGTGCAGACAGACTGAGATCGCCTCGTCCTGCCACGGGAACGCCGGATGCGCCATGATGATCGGCATCTCAGGAAAATCGACGGCCACGTCGTCGATCGGCATCGGATTGCCGTATTTCAGCCGTATGCCACCACCGCCAGGCATCCCTGTCCCAATCCCGCTGTGACCGGTGTGAAACAGCACCGGAAGTTTCGCTTCCGCAAAGACCTCGTACAACGGATACGCCATGCGATCGTTCGGGAAAAATTGCTGCACCGGCGGATGCAGCTTCAAGCCACGCACGAGCCCGGCATCGACCAGGCGCCGCGCCTCGCGCACGCCTTCTTCTCCGCGATGTGGGTCGATACTCGCAAACGCGATCGCAACGTCGGGATTGTCGGCAGCAAAGCGGGCAACGACCTCGTTGGGAACGGGGGGACGGCCGGTGAGGCGTTCATCGACCGAGAACACGACGCATGCCATCTTGCGCGACCGGTAGTACGACGCAACGGACGCCAGATCGCGGCCGACACTCTCGCCGCCGAAATATTTTCTGGCAGCCGCGTCGGTCGCCGTGTCTGCGGCGCTGTCCGACTCGAGATGGACGTGCGTGTCGATGGCCACCAGACGCGCGGCATCGAGCTTGTCGTATTGAGTCATTGAACGACTGCGACCTCGATGACATCGGCTGACGGCGGCTCGGCAAAGAGCAGGTCGACGAGCGCCGCCCTGTTTGCGAGAACCGCCTTCTGATTGATCGACCCCTTTTCGGTCGTTTCGTGCGCATCAATCGATGGCGGCTGCGCCATCAACATCGCCCGCGCCACCGACGTTGACAGGCCGGTGCTGCTCCGAGCGACATCGGCGAGCGCGCATCGAATCCGCGACGTGATTGCAGGACTTCGGATCACCTCAACGATCGGCAGATCACGCGACCGGTCTCCGCAGGCGGCGCGGCAGGCGTCGGCGTTTGGAAAAATCAACGCCGCGACAAAGTCGCGATCCGGCGCGGCAATCGCCACATCGTGCACCAGATCTCCGAGCGCGGCGAGCAAGCGCGCTCTGAGCGGGCCGACGCGAACCCAGGTGCCTGTAGACAGTTTGAAGTCCTCAGCGATCCGCCCCAGGAACGTGAAACCCTGACGTGGATCCGCGGGATCGAAAAAGCCCAGCGCGTCTCCCAGCTTGTAGTAACCCTCGTCGTCGAACGACGCGCGCGTCAGTTCGGTGTCCGCCCAGTAACCGGGTGTGATGTTTGGTCCGCGCAACCGACCTTCCATCTGCTGACCAACTTGGGCGAGCTTGAGCTCGACGCCGGGTACCGGGACGCCAACACGGCCGCCCGTAAAGTCCGCATCGCCGGCACACAACGCAAACGGGGCACTCTCAGTCGCCCCTAGTCCTGTGACGAACGGAATTCGCGTGCCTGATGCGGTCGTCGCAAGTGCGGTGAGGTCGTCGGCGATCTGTTGGCGCAGCGACGCCGCAGCACAAAACAGCAGCTTCAGACGGCTGACGAAGTGCTGACAGAACTCCGGGTCGGCGCGAAGCCGCGGCACCAGCAAATCGTATCCCCGCGGCACATTGAAGTATGCCGTGGTCGCGATCTCACGGAGATTCCGCACTGTCGTTTCAAACCCGGCCGGCGTTGGCTTGCCGGCGTCGATGTAAAGCGTCCCGCCGTTGTAGAGGACGATGCCGAAGTTGTGATTGCCGCCAAACGTGTGGTTCCACGGCAGCCAGTCACAGAGGGTCGGCGGTTCCTCGGCGATGAGCGGCAACACCTGCCGCACCATTTCCTGATTCGAACAGAGCATCTGCTGTGTGTTGATAACACCTTTGGGCCGGCCCGTCGATCCTGACGTATAGAGCAACTTCGCAATCGTCGACGGCGTGATGCGACTGTGCGCGGCATCGACCGCTGCCGTCGCTGGCGTCGCCTCGAGTTCATGAAACGAGGTTGACGCCAACGATTCCATCGGCGCGCACGTGACCAGTTCGGGGACGTCGACCGATCGGAGAGCCCTGTCGAACGGCTCTCCCTCTGCTGCGAATACGAGGCCGGGATGCAAGCTGTCCCACATCGCACGCAGCGTCGTGAAGTCGCGCGCGATCAGCGAATACGATGGAGCGACCGGGACATACATGATGCCCGTATACATCGCGGCGAGCGCCAGGATCCCGTGCTCGATGGTGTTGCCCGACAGGATCACGACCGGGCGATCGTTCGAAAGTCGCCGATCGATCAGGGCCTGCGCGACGCTGCGCACACGACCAAGCGCATCAGCGTAGGTGAGCGTCCGCCAGTGGCCATCGCCGTTCCGCGCCGCGAGAAAGACGCGACCAGGCGCTACCTCCGCCCAATGCTCGAGACGCTCGGTGATCGTTCTCGGATACCGCCCCAGCGCGTGTGGCGAACGCGCGAGGATCGATCCATCGGATCGGTATTCGATAGACGTGTCGGCTGGAAGAATCCTGGACATGTTGTGCATGCAGCGGCAACGACAAGAGCCGAATTCTATGGTGAATTCCGGCGCAGGCACAATAAAATGCATGCAATTGCCGGGAGCTGGAAGTAGAATCCGCGTTTTGTATGCGCCTGAAAAGCGACGTTGTCGGCAGCCTGCTCCGCCCTCCTTTCCTCATGGACGCGCGACAGAAGCTCGAGGAAGGGGCCCTCACACCGGCGGAGTTCAAATTCATCGAGGATCGCGCCGTTCGCGACGCGGTCGCGATGCAGGAGACCGCGGGTCTCGACGTCGTGACCGATGGCGAGATGCGCCGGTACGCGTTCTTCGGACACCTGGCCGAAGCGCTCGAAGGGTTCGACAAGTTCGGTGGCTGGTCGATTAAGTTTCACGACACTGAAGGCCACGACTCCATGGTCCAGCGGCCGGTCGTCGTCGGCAAGCTTCGCTGGCGGCGTCAGATGGCGGTCGAGGAGTTCACCTATCTCCGCGGGCGGACGAAGAAACCGGTGAAGGTGACGCTCCTCAGCGCGCAGCAGGCGGCAGCATATTACGACCCGGAAAAGTCCCGGAGTGCCTATCCCACGCGTGATGCATATCTCGCCGATCTCGTCGATTTCACCCGGCGCGAGATCGTGGAGCTGAAGCGGCTGGGATGCCAGTACATCCAGATTGATGCACCCCAGTACGCCGCACTGCTTGATGAAACGATTCGCGAAGGGTACCGCCAGCGCGGCAGCGATCCGGACAAGATGCTCGACGCGTGCATCGAACTGGATAACGCGATCATCGAGGGACATTCCGGCGTCACCTTCGGCATTCACATCTGCCGCGGCAATTACCAGAGCATGTTCTATGCGTCGGGTGGCTACGATCGCATCGCCGAGAAAGTCTTCGGCCGCGCGCGCTTCAATCGGTTTCTCCTCGAGTACGACGACGAGCGGTCGGGAACATTTGAACCGCTTCGGCACGTTCCCGAGGATCGGACTGTGGTGCTCGGCCTGGTGAGCTCGAAGAAGCCGCAGATGGAGGCACGCGACGACCTGCGCGCGCGCATTGACGAAGCGGCGCGGATCGTTCCGCTCGAACGACTGGCACTCAGTCCGCAGTGCGGGTTCGCCTCCACGCACGAAGGGAATCGGCTCACGCCCGAGGACCAGCAGAAGAAACTCGAGCTGGTCGCACAGCTGGCGAAAGAGGTATGGGGGTAGCCGGGATCCCGGTTGCTCATGAGTTCTGAATCGCGTACGCAAACCGAGCGCGTCGTCCTGACGCTGCGGGAGATGCTGCTCCGAGGCGACTTCAAGCCCGGAGAGCGGCTGACCGAGTTAGCGCTCGTACCGCTCCTCAAGGCATCGCGGACACCGGTTCGTCTCGCCCTCGATCGGCTTGCCAACGAAGGCCTGCTCGAGGCGCTGGCGACGACGGGATTTCGCGTGCGCGCGTTTGCGCTCGCCGACATCTGGGACGCGATCGATATCCGCGGGGTCCTCGAAGGCACGGCGGCGCGAATGGCGGCAGAGCGATTGAACAGCGCCGACGAACTGGCCGCGCTCAAACTGCATTGCCGGCAGGCCGAAGAGCTGCTGCCGATGACCCGCGATCGCTTCGTTCGTTACATCGAGATCAACGAAGCGTTCCACGCCGGCGTGTGGAGACTGGCGAAGAGCCCGATGCTGCGCGCGTCGATCGAACGGATCGTCGCCTTGCCGTTTGCCGCCCCCGGCGCGCTGGTGTTCAGCTGGCCCGATTCCGAACGCGGCAATACCGAAGCAGTGATCGCAATCGAGCAACATCGCGCGCTGGTGGAAGCGATCGAGCAGCGCGAAGCGGGCCGGGCGGAGGCTCTCGCGCGCGAACATTCGCGGCTCGCGCAACGCGCGCTCAAACGCGCGCTCGAGTACGCGGGATCGTTCGAGAAACTTCCCGGGGCGACGTTGGTGAAAAGGCCGGACTAATGCAACATTGGACATTGAACATTACCCGCGCGAGTTGCCCGACACGTGTCGTCGGACGACCGCGAGCGCGATGAACGTGGCGAGCATCGCGGTGGCAATCAACGCGAAAAACGACGCGCTCCCACGATAGCCAATCGCCCACGACCCGGCGTAGCCACTCAGAATCGCGCCGATTCGACCGAACGCCACCGCCGTTCCCACCCCGGTCGCACGCACCGGTCCCGGATACACATGCGCCGCCAGCGCGTACATCGTCGTCTGCACACCATTGATCATCGCGCCGAGCAGCGTCAGCCACGCGATGACGACGACGCCTGCGGTTGGTGAGAGAGACATCCGGCTCAGCACCAGGGCGGCGACGATCGCGACCGACGCCATCGACAACATCGAGATGCGCGATCCAACGCGGGCGATGGCGATGCCGCCGACGAGGGCCCCGGCCACTCCGCCGAGATTGAACGCGGTGATTCCCGTATTTGCAGTCGACGGCGTGAAGCCTGCGCCGCTCAAAAGGGTCGTCAACCAGCTGAACCCGGAATAAACGGCGAGCAGACAACAAAAGAAGGCCGCCCAGAGCGCGATCGTGTCGAGACGAAAATCGCGTCCAAACAAGGCCCGGACCGACGCGCGCTCGACTGCTCGCTCCGTCAAGTCGATGAACGTCGTGCGCTCACCGACGGTATGTCCCATTCGCGCCAGCAGCCGAACCAGCTCCGGCCAACGCGATCGGTCGCGCGCGAGAAAACGCGGAGACTCCGGCAACAGTCGCCAGAGGATCGCCGCCGCCACGAGCGGGACAACGCCTCCCGTAAGAAACAACACGCGCCATCCAACAACCGGCAGCAATCGGATTCCAAGCAGACCGGCGATCGTCGCGCCAAGCGGAACGCAGACGATGGTGACGGTGACGGCGATTGGCCGTTGCCGAAGTGGAACGAATTCCGCCACCAGCGCCGCCGCGTTCGGCATGGCACCGCCGAGCCCGATCCCTGCCAGCAAGCGCAACCAGCCGAGTTGAGCGGGTTCGGTCGCCGTCACGGCCGCGAGCGTCATCGCGCCAAACACCGCCATGCTCCCGAGCAGTGCGGTCCGCCGTCCGAGCCGATCCCCGGCGACGCCGGCAATCGCGCCGCCGATCATCATGCCGAGATATCCGAGCGAGACGAGCGGCGCGAATGCGCTTCGCGGCACGCCCCATTCGCGCATCAATGTGGGGATGACGATGCCGAGGAGTTGATTGTCGATGCCGTCAAAGACGATGGTCAGAGCGGTGAGGAAGACGACCCAGCGCTGGTAACCGCCCCATGGCGCGTCGTTGAGGACGTTACCGATGTCGATGGAATTACTGATGGGCGATTGCTGATTGCTGATTGAAGAACTCATTGAACCCACAAAAATCAGCAATCAGCAATTTCATTTCGTACCGCCAGCGGCAGCACCAGGCTCATACAACTTGAGCCGCTGAATGGTCCACGGCGCATCCGCGGTTCCTGACTGCGTGATGCGCACGAACTTCGCGCGCGTCGGCGCAAAGACGATATCGGTCAGCGTGCCGCTTCCTTTCCCACGCGCAACCGGTTGCCCCCATGTCGTCCCATCCATCGACACCTGGACTTGATACTCACGCGGGAACCCCAGAGGAGGCGGAGGCGGCGCGGGCGCGCCGGGTGCACCGCGACCACCCGGAATGCCGGTTCTCGTTGGGGCGCCGGGCACAATCGGGTTCGTATCGACCGGCAAAGCCGTCGCGTTGAATTGCATCTCGGTCAGCGTCGCGGGCTGCGGCAGTTCGACCTGGAACCACATCCCGGGTTGTTGCGCGTGGCCCGACGTCCACGGATTGATTCCGAGCGCCTGCGAGGCAATCGCGGGATTGTGACTCGCCGTCAGCTTCCACCCTTCCGCCAGGACGAGTTTCGGCAGCGACGATTCCAGCTCACTCGTCGTCCACGGCTTGTTCTTGCGACTGGCGGTCGCCGCGCGGACGCGAGCGACATCTGCGGCAGTGACAATCGACGCGCGATTGCCAAACGAGTTGCGCACGTACGACGAGATGGCGGCGATCCAGTCGTCGGGACTCTGGCCCATTGGCACCATGACCTCGGTGTAGGTCGCACCGCTGACCGGCCCGGTGAGCCCGTGCAGCAACGTCTTGATCACGTAGTCCTGGTGACCGACCACGCGCGGCGATGACGCCAGCGCAGGAGCACGCGTCGTCCCCGCCGGTGCCCCAGGCATCTGTTCCCCGCGACCATCTTCGCCATGGCAGGCGAAGCACACTTGACCGTAGATCTCGCGGCCCTTGTCGACCGTGCCCTGTTCCTCCGGCGTGAACGCTGTCGCGCCGAACGACTCGAGCCCGCCGCGGCCGGCATTCGCAGGCGGATTCAGCATGGTGCCCGCCACGAGCTGAACACCCTTCGCCTGGTTCGAGTCCATCGTGGTTTTAATCGTCGCGGACGCGTCGGCCACCTTCAGCGTGTTGAGCGTCATCACTGCCTGCATGACGACGTCGGTGTCGGTGTCGCGCGCCAGCGCCTTGTAGTCGTTGCCGAACGATTTGTCGCCGGCCTTGTACAACGATTCGCTCGCACGCATCGCCTGGATGCGGATTTGCGGATCGGCATCCTTCATCAACTCACGAAGAAACACGGCGTCGGCAGAACTCAGTCCTTCGAGCGTCCAGATCGCGTGAATGCGCGCCAGCTGATTCGCACTCCGTGCCAGCTGCTTCAGCGCGGCAACCACCGACTTGTCCTGTTTGAGCACGAGCAGCTGCTGCGCCGTGTCGCGCCACCAGCCGTTCGCGTCGCTCAAGTGCGACAGCAGCTGCGCCGGCGTTTCCTGCAGCATGCGCGGCACGTCGGTGCGGCGCGGCATGCCGTCATAGGTCAGCCGCCAGATACGTCCATGACGCACGACCTTGTCGAGCGCATATTGATCGATGCGTTGACGTAGATATGTTCCCGGCCCCGACCACTGCGACTCCTGGATGATGCCGCGATACATATCCGTGATGTACATCGTCCCGTCGGGGGCAGTGGTGAGGTCAACCGGACGGAACAGCGGATCGGTCGAACGGATAAACTCTGACAGCGGATAGACGTTTTTCAGCTGCGTCAATCCGTCGGTCTTCACTGGACGGAGCCTCCGGACGATCCGTGCCACGACCTCGCCGTAGAAGTAATCACCGATCATGTCCTTGGGCAGGCGATCACCGCGGAACACGTCATTGCCGGCCGCGCCGGTTGCCGTCGCGAGCGATCCATCGGGCATGCGCACAGCGTTCATGCCGCCCTGCATGTCGGCGATGCGCACCGGCGCACCCCACGTGTAGTTCAGCTCGTCCTCGAACTGCTGCGGATAATTGAAATTGCCGTAGACGATCGGTGTCTGGAAATAACCGGGCATCCCGCTCGCGCCCGCCTGAAACCAGACCTTGCCGTAGTTGTCCTGCGTCACCCCCCACTGGCCCTGATTCGATCCCGTGGGCTCGCGCAGAACGCCGGTCGGAGTCCATCGAATGCGAGCGGAATTGATCGTGCTGTAGATCCAGTTGTCGAGCGCCCAGACGAATCCGCTCTCCTGGTGCTCGACGTTGAGCAATCGGCCAAGCCCGGTGGTAAACAGTTCCTTCTTGTCCGCGACACCGTCGTTGTTCGTATCGGTGAACTTGTAGACCTCGTCGGAATTCGATTCCTTGGAGAGGATGGCGTTGCCACCGAATGGCAGCACGAAGCGCGGGAAGATCATGTTGTCGACGAAGACGTTGTGCGTTTCGTAGCGGCCGTCACCATCACGATCTTCGTGCACGGAGATGCGACCGACCGGATCGAGTTCCCCCTTCGCGTCCGCGTCCTGCATGTAGCCGCGCAGCTCGAGCACGAACATCCGGCCATTGCCATCGAACGCGACCTGTGCCGGCTCTTCGATGTCGGGATCGCTGAGCACAGGCTCGAGCTTGAAACCAGGCGGCAGCCAGAACCGCTTGCCTTCTTCCTCCGGTGTGAGCGCGACGACCGGCGGCTTCTTGCTGAAGTCCGGTTCCATCATCGAACGTCCGCGCCCCGGGAACTGCCCCTGACCGGCAGTCTGACTTCCGCGGCCCTGGCCTGCGGCGCCCGGGCCCGGCGTAGTTCCAGGAGCCGGCGAAGGAGGCTGCGTTTGCGCGATCAACGTTAACGACGCGACGGCGAATGCGCCACCGAACACGAGTGCGCGAATGGGTACAGAGGTCATTGGAATTGTTGGGGAAAGGCGGGGTCTAAAGACCCCGCCCCAATTGCATTTTGGTCGTTTCGGCAATTGCAGTATTACGTCATTACTTCGCGGCGCTCGTCTTCGTCCCCGGCTTCACACTCGGGCTGTCGTCCGCCTTGAGATCGCCGAGCGCGTACTGAATGCCGGCAAGCAGATGTTCGAGCAACGGCGTCACCGCATAGTTGCGCTCGTGATGGCCGTGCGCCATGTAGAACAGGCGTCCTTTGCCTTCGCGCCGAATCCAGCTCAGCGCATAGTCATGATCCGTACGCTGGTTCGATTCCTTCGCCTTGTCCTCGTCGCTCATCTTCGCGTAGTCGATGCTCGTCAGCACGTGCACATTCTCGCGCGAGAACGACTCCTGGTTGAAGGTGTAGGTCTCGTCTTTGACAACGAAGCCCGGCTTGAGCATCTGTGTGAGCGGGCTCTTCGGATCGTCGATCTTGTAGACGATCTCCTGCGGATCGTTCCAATGGAACTTGAAGTAGCCGCCGATGATCTTGTTCCACTCCGGCCAGAGCGGCTGACCGCCAGGCTGCGGCGGCGGGGCGTTGTTGCCTGCGGCGGCGTTGGCACGGCCGCGACCGAATTGCGGCGCCGGCATCACCGACGCGAGACGCGTTCCGAAATCGGCCTGGGCCACGCTGCCGGTCTTCTGCGGATCGAGTTTGTCGAACCAGGCATCGGCGACCGCGGTCATTTCAGCGCGGGTCAGCTTGTCGTCCTTATTGCTATCGGCATCAGCGAAGAGGGCGCCCGACAACGTTGCGCCTGCGCCACCGCCACGGCCGCCGAACCCGCCTGCGGGCGCGGCACCGCCGGCGGGTGGCCCTGCCGGACCGCACGAGTTTCCGTGATACGAGTCGCTGGCCGCATGGATTCCTGCGATGCCCTTCCCGCTGCGAATGAACTCGAGCAGCGCCGCACGGCGCGCGTCGGTCGCGGCCTTGTCGTTCGGATCATCGAGGAAGCAACCGGTCGTGCTATCGACGAACACCAGGTCGTACTGCTTCAGGTTCTCGGTGTTGATGTCGGCAGGGTTGTAGGTGGTCACGGTGGTCCAGGTTCCGAGCTTCTTCCCCATCTCGTCGACCGTCGCGGCGGCCAGCGGTATCGACGAGTGCACGAACCCGGAGGCATGACCGAGGACCAGGATCTTGTGCGGCTTGGCAGATTTTGCCGGCGCCTTTGCGGGAAGCGCCGCCTTCATCTTCTCGACATCGGCCGCACACGGAACCTGCGGATTGCTGCTGCGCCCGCCGCATGGATCACCCTGGGCCTGTGGAGGAGGGGCTGCGGGCAGCGCGCCGGTTATGACCGTGGCCAGCTGCGCCGGAGTGACGGAACCGGCGTTGGCCGTATCAGCCGTCGTGTACCACTTATCAAAAGTACCTTTCAATTCGTCGCGGCTGACAGCGCCGTCTTTGTTGCCGTCGGCAACGGTGAATAACGCCGTACCCACTGCACCACCGCGGCCGCCCCCCCCGCCGCCGCGAGCGCCTTGCGCCGGAGGGGCCTGGGGCGCTGCTTGTTGCGCCGTTCCGCTGATGGTCATCGCGAGCATTGCACCGCCACAAAGGGCGATTGCCTTTCTCATACATCCTCCCTCACCGTCAGCAGACGGCGTCCACCATGAGTCCAGAAGTTACCAGTCACCCGTTTCCAGTGCACAGTTCTGCATACGGAGAATTCCCAGTTCGGCGCAATGGCCACTGGAGACAGGAAATTGAAACTGCCCAAAGTCAGCACACAACGAGAGCATATACGCGTCAAATGTCGCGCCTCGTTTACCGGCGCGACACCCTTGTCTGTAATATGCCAAAAGTCATACGCCAAAACCCGCCGAGTAACGGTTTACATCTAACAGAAACGACATTTTTGCATGGATTTAACCCGGGTGCGACGTTTCGTTGACAACCCCTCGTCGGCATGGTAAAACCGCCCGGCTTACTCACAGTTGAGGAGTGATCGGACATTTTCCGTTGTGGGCATGTCCGACCGGTACGAGGCTCGTTTGCCGGAGGTGGAGTGTGATCAAAGCGTGTGGGCGAGGAATGTTCGCGGCGCTGGTTGTGCTGCTCGTCGCAGCCAATCCCGTCTCGGCCCAGATTACGACCGGTAACGTCACCGGCACCGTAAAAGACGCACAGGGTGGTGTGGTTCCCGGCGCAACCGTGATTCTTGTCAGCGAAGCGCGCGGGACCAAGAGTGCTCCTGTGACCACGAACGAAGTAGGCGTCTACGTTATCCCCAACGTGACTGCTGATACCTATACCGTGGAAGTTTCCATGGATGGGTTCAAGACCGTCCGACGCACGGGCATCAATGTCAGCGGCGGTGACCGCGTCGCGGTCCCGGCGATGACGCTCGAAGTCGGCGGCGCCACCGAAACCGTCAATGTCACGGCCGAAGCTGCGCTCGTGCAGTCGCAGAGCGCGGAACGGTCCTTCGCAGTTTCAACCGAGCAGATTGAGAATCTGCCGATCAGCCACGGGAACTTCATCAACTTTACCCAGTTGACTCCCGGCGTCCAGGCCGGCGGTGCATCGGCAGGTGCCACGCGTATTGGCGGCGCCGGTCAGAACAACATCATGATGGACGGCATCTCGGCCATGGATACGGGCAACAACGGCCAGATGCTCGCGCTGAACGTCGAGTCGATTGCTGAAGTCAAGGTCCTGACGCAGGGGTATCAGGCGGAGTTTGGACGTTCGAGCGGACTGCAGATCACCGCGGTCACCAAGAGCGGTACCAATCGGTTCCGCGGATCGGGCTACGACCTGCTCACCGACTCCGACTGGAATTCCAACCGAAAGCTCAACGAGCTGAATAAGGACCCGAAACCGAAGGCGGATTCAAAAACACTCGGGTACTCAATCGGCGGTCCCGTTGGCAAACCGGGCGGCAATAACAAGCTGTTCTTCTTCTACAGCCACGAGTATCGTCCGACCAACAACCCGATCAACAACGGCAACCCGGTCCGTCTGAGAGTGCCGACCACCCTCGAACGAGCGGGAGACTTTTCGCAGACGCTCGACAACAACGCTGCCCTGTTCAACCTGATCAAGGATCCGAATTCGAGTGCTGCGTGCAGTACAAGCAGCACGGCGGGATGCTTCCAGGATGGTGGCGTGGTTGGCAAGATTCCGGCGAATCGGCTGTATCCGCTCGGCATGGCGATCCTGAATCGCTATCCGGCGCCGAACCTTAGCCAGGCAGCCGGAACGAACTACAACTATCAGGTCGGCGGCGCCGGGTTCCCCGATCTGCCGCGAGTCGATCAGTTGACGCAGCAGCCGGCGATCCGCCTCGACTACCAGATCTCGTCGAAACTCCGCGTGACGGGCAAGTACTCTGGCCAGCGTGCGCGCGCGCTGACGACGCCTGGCCTGATCCCCGGCTTCACTGACGTGTTGTTCCCGTATCCGTTCATCACCAACTACGCGATCACGACGAACTACGCGATCAATCCGACCACGTTCTTGGAAGGCACCTACGGCTTTATCCGTAACGAGCTGACCGGTGGAAACGAGAACGGCATCCTGATGAACGACTCGTCGAACCGGCTGAACGGCCTCGCCGGTTTCCCGCTCATCTATCCGGAGGCAGGCAACGTCCCGAAGGAATCGTATGCGTTCGAGGTCCTGGAGGACACCAAGCCGCCATTCTGGGACGGCTCGCGAATGAACATGCCGCCGGTGTTCGGCTGGGGCGGCCGCATCGGCGCGGCGCCACCCAACCAGCGATATCCCGGCTGGCTGAACATCAACCGCACGCAGGACGTGGCGGTTTCGTTGACGAAGGTTGCAGGCCGCCACACGTATAAGGGCGGTTTCTACAACAACCATAGCTTCAAGGCGCAGAACGTCGGCGCCGGCGGCATCGCGAACCTGACTTTCCAGGGGTTCGTGGACTTCGGCAACAACGTGAACAACGCGCTCGACACCGGCTTCGGATACGCGAACGCCGCCGTCGGCGTGTTCAATCAATATCTGCAGGCCTCGAAGTTCGTCGAAGGCAGCATGATCTACAACAACACCGAGGGCTACATTCAGGACAACTGGAAGGTGAACAGCCGACTGACGCTGGACTACGGCCTGCGCATCACGCATCAGCAGCCGCAGTACGACCAGTTCCAGCAGATGTCGAACTTCTTCCCTGAACAGTGGAGCGCGGCCGCCGCGCCGTACCTCTATGTCCCCGGATGCATCGGCGCATCTCCGTGCTCGGGCAACAACCTGAACGCCATGGATCCGCGAAATAACCAAATCCTCACCGTGCCGGGCATTCCGAACACCTCGGCGGCGATCGGCACCCCGATCCCGGGAAGCGGCAATGCGCTGAACGGCATCAAGCAGGCAGGCGACGGCATCGCCAAGACCGGTTACACCTGGCCGAACATGGTATTCGGACCGCGCTTCGGCATGGCGTACGACGTCAGCGGCAATCAGAGCCTCGTGTTCCGCGGCGGCGCCGGTCTGTTCTACGACCGGCCGGACGGCAACACGGTGTTCTCGATCCCGGGCAACCCACCGATCGCCACGTCGACCGACCTGCGTTTTGGCTTCCTCCAGAACGTCGGACAGGCCGGCGGACTCGCGTTCGGCCCCGTGCCGGCGATGGTGACCTTCCAGTACGATGCGAAGGTGCCCGCCTCGGTCCAGTGGCAGGCCGGATTCCAGAAGACGCTGCCATGGGCGTCGGTTGTTGACATCTCGTATGTCGGCAATCACGGCTACAACCGCCTGGGTAACTTCCAGGGCGGCCAGACGGTCAACCTCAACTCGATCGACTTCGGGACCGCGTATCTTCAGCAGAATCAGGACACGACCAAGGGAGCGCCGGCATTCCCCGCGCAGAACTCCCTGACGACGAACCTGCTGCGGCCGTTCCGCGGGCTCAACACCATCGCGCAGAACACCACGGAGTACTTCGACGACTATCATTCGCTCCAGGCGAACTACAACCGTCGATTCCGGAACGGGTTCTCGTTCGGTGTCAACTACGTCCTGAGCATGTCGTTCACCGGCAACACCGGCCTGCAGCAGCGCCTGCAGCACGCCGCAGACGGAACGATCTCGACCCGGTCCGATCAGGGTCAGTACGAGCAGCTCAACGAGATGCTCAACCTCCAGCGTCACCTGGTGAAGGCGAACTGGGTGTGGGATCTGCCCGACTACAACACCGACAACACCTCGGGAAAGATTCTCGGAGCAGTGATCAACAACTGGCAGGTCTCCGGTCTCTTCACCGGAGGTTCCGGCAACCGTTACGATCTGGGCTACAACTACCAGAGCGGTATCGGCGCCGTGAACATCACCGGTACGCCCGACTACAACGGCCGCGTCGTCATCAATGGCGATCTCGGCAAGGGCTGCTCGAGCAACCCATACATCCAGTTCAATACTGGGAGCGTGGCTGGGCCGCAGTACAACAGCGTCGGCCTCGAATCAGGTCGTAACTACCTGATTGGTTGCCCGGATCACACGACTGACCTCGCCATCGCGCGCAACTTCCCGTTCGGCGGCGGCCGTCAGTTCCAGGTGCGGCTGGACGCCTACAACGCGTTCAACGTGGCGATCATCACCGGCCGGAACACCACGGCCAGCTTCAACAGCCCGTCCGACATGACGCTGCGCAATCCGCAGTACGTCGTCAACCCGGGCGACACGACGCTGGCGCCTGGAGCGACCGGAACGGTGCTCGCAGCAGGACGCGACCTGCCGCGAAACGCCGGCTTCGGCGCGGCCAACAACTGGTCGACCAACGCCATCAACAACAACTACGGGCGGTTCATCCAGTTGACGCTTCGCGTGCAGTTCTAGCGCGCGTCAGACGACAAAAAGAAGGGGCGGGCTTTCGGGCCCGCCCCTTTTTTCTGTGCGGCCGTCGCTACTCGCTATCCGCCCGGAGAAAAGCCGAGGAAGCGAGAAGCAAGAGCCAGCAGCGATCACTGCCTATCAAAGACCGTCTTCAGCTCTTTCGACACCATCGTCATACTCTCTAACTTTGCTTTGAGCACCAGCCGATTGTTCTGGTCCACTTCCCACGTTTCCCGGAAAGTGGCCTTCGGCGTCGAGAACTCCTGCTTGAGTGCGTTCTTGTCCCAGCTGCTCTTCACGTTCACCTTGGCGCCCGCAATATCCAGGGTGACCTTTTTGCCGTTCACGGGATACGTCCGTTCGCCGCGAGCGTCGCTGAAGCTGACCGAATCGACCGACGCCTTGACAGTAATTATTTCGGAGACCCGCTGAAGCTCGCGCATGGCAGCTAGTGCGGCGAGTTCGTCGGGTGTGAGATCGGAGTTTGTGGCGGCATCAGCACCGCCACCGCGCTGAGGCGCGATAGGTGTCGCTGTAGTGAAGAGCGCACCGCCGCGTCGGCCGCCGCGTGCCGGTTCTGACAATGCGTCGCTGAGCTCACGATTCACTTTCCATGTACCGGACAGGCCGGCGGCTACCTCGGCCAGGCTGGTCTTCTGCGCTTCCACGCCTGTCCACGTGAGCAGCAGCACCGAGGTCGCGGCCGCTGCAAATCGCGTACGATTCGTCCTTGCTGGTTTCACATAAACTCCTTCGAGGTCGAGGTGAAGATTATATGTCCCTTGACTTCGGGTTTATGCGAGCCAATCATCGCAAACAGGTCTCCCTGCCAAATGCTGATGCGCTTTGCATTCGTGCTCCTTGTCGTCCCGCTGTCGGCGGTTTCCGCTCCGTTGGTAAATGCGCAGGCGTCACAGAATTCGTCGAACGCTCCAGTTCAAGAACGACTCAATCGCGTTCGCGCCGATCTCTTCTCCGCAACCCCGCACTTCACCGACGACGTCGCCGCGCTGAAAGGTGTGCTTGCCGACGATCCGAAATCAGTCGAGGCGCATGTCCTGCTGGGATTGGCATATCGCGGACTCGGGACGCAGGAGATGCTCGCCGAAGCGATCGCAGAGTTGCGTCAGGCGATCGAGATCGATCCAGGGCTCGCACCGGCTCGCTTCTACCTCGCTCACATCTACCTGGACATGGGTCGTCCGCCGCGAGCGAAGGAAGAGCTCGAAGCGGCGCTCGAAAAAGCGCCGGGCAATCCGCAATTCCTGGCGTCGCTCGGTGAAACCGAGCGTCGGTTGAAGAACCCGCGGAAGGCGGTCGAGATCCTGCGTCAGGCACTGCAGGCAGACTCGTCGTTGCTCGAGGGACGCTATTACCTGGGCCTTGCGCTGTTCGATCTCGGTCAGACTACAGACGCGATGAAGGAGTTGGAGCAGGTCGTCAATGCCAACGCCGGCAAGCCGGAGGCGTATCTGGCACTCGGCACGGTCTACAACCAGGCGGGTCGTTTTGACGATGCGATGAAGGTGCTGTCGCAAGGAACAAAGCTGGATCCGTCGCGTGCTGACTTGCGGATTCAGCTCGCGCGCGCGTATCGATCGAAGGGCCTTCTCGAGCGCGCCGAGGCTGAATTGATCCGCGCACAACCGAAACCGAACGCGTCGCTCGCCGCTTCTTACGTCGAGCACCAGCAGCTCGAGTTCGATCTCTATCTCGAGCTCGGATTGGTGAAGATGAAGCGCGGCCAGCTCGCCGCTGCGGCCGACGCGCTCAGGAAAGCGCTCGCCGCGGACCCCGCTCACGGGTTGGCCAACAACGCCATCGCGCAGGTTTACCTGCGTCAGGGGCAATTCAAGCTCGCGTCCGAGCATGCGGCCCGTGCCGCGAAGGGCGGTGCGCCGCTCTCCGAGAGCGATCGAAAGCTCATCGACGCGGGACTGGCGGCGAAGAAGCCCGGGGTCCGCGAGTGACGCGGTCGACACACCTGGCCGCGATTGCGTGTGTGTTATCGCCGCTCCTGCTCACCGCGCAAACGCGCGGCAACAAACCGGCGGTTCGCCCGCTGTTTGTCGATGTCACGGCGAAAGCCGGGATCACGTTCGCGCACAAATCCGGCGCATCGCCTGACAAGTTCATGTTCGAGACGTTCGGCTCCGGTCTCGCCTGGATCGACTACGACAACGACGGCTTTCCGGACTTGTACTTCGTCAACGGAGCACCAGGCACACCAAATGCGCTCTACCACAACAACAGGGACGGCAGCTTTACTGACGTGACCGAACGCGCGGGCGTCGGCGCAAATGGTGGCGGCAAGGATGGCCCGGCGGCGAAGGCCTACAAGACGGGTGTTGCGGTCGGGGACTACGACAACGACGGGAATCTCGATCTCTACGTCACCGCGTTTGGACCGAACATCCTGTTTCACAACAACGGAGACGGCACGTTCAGCGACGCCACGGTCAAGGCCGGCGTCGCCGGCGGTCCGAACGAATGGAGCACGAGCACCGGGTTCTTCGACTACGATCGCGACGGTCGCCTGGATCTGTATGTCGTCAACTACCTGGACTATCGGCTCGACGAGAATCCCTACTGCGGCCTCAAGAAAGGTGGCTACCGGATGTACTGCCACCCGACGCAGTTCGACGGCATGGCCGATCGACTCTTTCACAACAATGGCGATGGCACGTTCACCGATGTCTCGAAACAGGCAGGCATTGCCAATCCTGCCGGCAAAGGACTCGGCGTGACGTTCTGCGATTACGATCGCGACGGCGACACCGACATCTATATCGCCAACGATACCGTGCGTAACTTTCTCTATCGCAACAATGGGAACGGTACGTTTACCGACGTCGCGTATGCCGCTGGCGTCGGGTTCGATTCGAATGGCAAACCGCAGGCCGGGATGGGCGTCGACTGCGCCGACATTGACGGCAATGGCTATCCCGACATCTTCGTGACCAACTTCTCCGAAGAGTTGAACGCGCTCTATCAGAATCGCGGCGATGGCACGTTTGAAGATGTGTCGGCGACGGCCGGAATGGGAGCAGCATTTCTACCGTTGGGTTTCGGCACGAAGATGTATGACTTCGACAACGACGGCGATCTCGACATCCACATCACCAATGGCCATGTGATCGACAACGTCAAGCTCTATCAGCCGAACCTCACCTACGCGCAGAAGGATCTGCTGTTCGAGAACATCGGCGGCAAGTTCAGGGACGCGACCGCGGCCGGCGGTCCGGCGCTACAGGCCGAACGAATCGGCCGCGGCCTGGCGGTTGCTGATTTCGACAATGACGGCAATCTGGATGTCGCGATCTCCAGTCTGGGACAGCGTCCGGTGCTGTTGAGGAACCAGGGTGCGCGACCCGGCAACTGGATCGCGATTCGCGCGAAGGGCAAGAAGAGCAATGCGTTTGGCCTGGGCGCGCAGGTGAAGATTCAGACCTCGGAGGCCCAGCAGGTCAGGGAAATCAACAACGTCTCGAGTTATTTGAGCGCCAGCGACATCCGACTGCACGCAGGCGTGGGAACGGCGCGCACGATTCAACAGATCGAGATCACCTGGCCCAGCGGCACACGACAAGTGCTCAAAGACGTCCCCGCCAATCAAGTCCTCGTCGTCGAGGAACCACCATCGGAGAAGCCATGACTATTCGCGTCGTGTTCGCAGTCCTGATCGGGGTGGTTGCGATGCAAGCGTCGCCGCAGCCGGCAAACGACAGCGTCACATATGCGGGCAAGAGTGGCCCGGGAGGAGGCCGCCATGTCGTCTTCTTGACCGGCGACGAAGAGTACCGCAGTGAAGAAGGCCTGCCGATGCTGGCCAAAATCCTCAGCCAGCGCCACGGATTCAAGACCACAGTGCTCTTCTCACTCGATCCTGATGGGACGATCAATCCGAAGAACACGAAATCAGTTTCTAATCCCTCGGCACTCGACAGCGCCGACGCCATCGTGATGCTGCTGCGCTTTAGAAACTGGCCGGACGAAGAGATGGCTCGCTTTGAAAAGTTTGTGCTCGCGGGCAAGCCGATCGTGGCCTTGCGGACGAGCACGCACGCGTTCAATGCATTCCCGAAAGGCAGTCGCTGGGAAACATGGAACTGGAACAACGAGGGAGGATTCGGAAAACGGGTGCTCGGAGAAACGTGGCTGACGCACTGGGGCCGGCACAAGGTCGAAGCGACGCGTGGCGCGATCGAGCCATCGCAGCAGAAGAACCCGGTGCTTCGCGGCGTCGGCAACGTCTTTGGCGAGACCGACGTCTACGAAGCGTATCCACCGGCCGATGCGACGATCCTGGTCCGCGGCATCGTGCTGAAAACATTGAGTCCTGATTCAGAGCCGGCCGATTACAAGAAGCCGCGGGTGACCGACAAGGTCGAGCAGGGCGTCAACGATCCCGCGATGCCAGTTGCGTGGACGCGGATGAACAAGAATGCGAACGGCACGACCAATCGGATCTTCACGACGACGATGGGGGCTGCGACGGATCTCGAGAATGAAGGACTGCGTCGCCTGATCGTGAATGCGGTGTTTTGGGGGCTTGGTCTCGACGTGCCGCAGAGAGCGGACGTCACCTACGTCGACGAATACAAGCCATCGTTTTATGGCTTTGATGGATTCCGCAAAGGGCTGCACCCGTCGGATTTTGAGTTGGGGAAGAAGGTGCCGGGAGAGCCATTACCGAGACCCGCACCAACGGGACGCGGTGGCAATTGACGTGAGACCTTCACGGTCGAGCTGAGACGTACCCACGGTAACGTCGAAGAAACGAAGAAACGAAGATCCGAAGGCTGTCGTGCGCGTCCGCCGCCTGCCGGCCCGGTGGGCCGGCCACCAGGCAGTTCGAGAATCGCAAAAACAAGCAGCCCTGGATCACAAGCTGTTTGTTTTTGCGATTCTCGGACTGCCTGACGCGCGAAGCGCGTGGCGGCGGACGCCATGTCCGTAACCGGCTGGCGCAGAGGCGCCAGCCGGTTTTCTCGACAGCTTCCTTCGAGTCCTTCGGATCTTCGACTCTTCGACGAGAAGCCGTCAGTTCGTGGCAGCGTGACAGTGGCCAACGCAAGAACGGAAAGCAACAAAACTAGAAAAACTTCGTTTCTTCGTTTCTTCGTTTCTTCGCGCTTAACCGTCGGTGCGTTCAGCGTGACAGTGAATGGTGCTGACTAGAAGTACTTCGCCACAAACTCCAGAAACGCCTTCCAATCCGCCGGCGTCGCCATGTGCCCACCCGTATGGTAGTGCCAGCCAATGTCCCCCTTCGTGAGGGGTGTATCGAGTCCGGGGAGCTCTGTCGTCCCAAGATCGTTCTTGCCAAGCAGCTTGTAGACCGGACCAGCCGCGACGCCAGCTTTGAACTCACCCACCGGATCGGCCCATTGATCGCCGGTGCCGCCGGTGATGAAAACAGGGCGCGGCGCGCTCAGTGCGATCAGCATGTGCGCATCGACCGGCATCTCGTTCCATTTGCCGACGTACTTCTGCAGGTTCCCGGCGAATTGATACGAAAAATTCTGTGCCATGTCGTCGACGGTTTCTCCCCAGTCGCGGCGCGCGAGTGCGGCACCCATCTCACCGGAGCAACTCGAGTACACAGCGGCGATCCGTTCATCCATGGCTGACGCCCAGAGCACCGTCTTACCCAACCGTGAGTGTCCCTGGACCGCAATCTTCTTCGCGTCGACGAGCTTGTCGGTTTCGAAATAATCGATGATGCGGCTGAGACCCCACGACCATGCGCTGATCGTTCCCCATTCGTCGGGCTTCGGCTGCTCACCCGCCGCGAGCGTCTGACCGATCACGCCCTGATTGAAGGTGTTCAGTCGATCAGGCTGGATATCCTGGTAACCGACCATCGCGTAGCCCCATCCACGCGCAAGGATATCGGCGGCGACGGGCGGATCGTTGAACTGCGCGGTACTGGCTGGGCGCCCTTCGACCGGCGGACCGCCGCCGAAGTTGATCATCAGGATGAGCGGCACCGGCCGCGTCGATTTCTTCGGCGTGTAGACCATCATCGTGATCGGGTGGGGCGCCGCGCCGATCCGCCCAACCACCCGCCGCATCGTCGCCGTGTCTTCCTTCGCGGCATTCGCCTCGGTGATTTCCCACGTGATCTTTGGAGTGTTGGCCGGAATGCGGCCGTAGATTTCATTCTGGTAGGCGCGAAGAATCTCCGGCCGCCGTTTGGTTCGCCAGTCGGCCGCGTTCTTGACCCGCTCGCCATTCGCCATCACCAGCGGGTCGGGCAGCGTATAGGGCGGAACCTTGGATTCATCGTAGTTCGAGATGTGACCCGTCTTCAGCGCCTTGCGTAATGGGTTGCCGTTCGCGTCGTTGCCGAGGTTCGATGGGTTGGGCGCCGGCTGCTGAGGTGTTGCCGGGGTTTGCGCGAGCAAGCCTGCGGACAACAATAGGCATGTAGCGGCCGCGATCAATCTATTCATGGCTCCTCCGAACACCCGTCAGCTTCTCTTACTTCGCGCCAAAAAATGATATCTTCCGCCCCATGACTTCAGAACTATCCCGTCGCTCATTTCTCGGCCTGACCGCCGCACTGCCATTTGCCGCTGCCGGCTTCGCCTCGGCAGCGAAGAAAGTGCCGGTCGGCCTCGAACTCTACTCCGTTCGCGACGATCTCACCAAGGACTTACTCGGCACGGTGACCGCCGTCGGCAAGATGGGCTACGAGGTCGTCGAATTCTACTCGCCGTATCTCAGTTGGACCACCGACATCGCGAGAGACGTCCGAAAGCGCATGGATGATCTCGGCCTGAAGTGCCACTCGACACACAACGGCGGTCCGTCCTTCACCGACGACGGGTTGAAGAAAGCGATCGAACTGAATCAGATCATCGGCAGCACCAACATCATCATGGCGAGCGCGCCGCGTGCGACCGGAATCGATTCCTGGAAAAAGGTTGCCGATCAGCTGACCGCCGTTTCCGAAAAGCTGAAGCCGCTGAAGATGGCGACCGGGTATCACAATCATCAGGTCGAGTGGCGGCCGCTCGAGGGCCAGCGTCCGATGGATGTCATTGCGGCAGGAACGCCGAAGGACGTCGTCCTTCAGTTCGACGTCGGCACCTGCGTTGAAGTTGGCGCGGACCCGATTGCATGGATCAACGCCAATCCCGGCCGCATCAAGAGCGTGCACTGCAAAGACTGGGCGGCCGGAAAAGGGTATGCGGTCGCCTTCGGTGAAGGGGATGCGCCCTGGAAGAAGATCTTCGACGCGGTCGAAAACACCGGTGGAGTCGAATACTACCTAATCGAGCAGGAGACCGGCGGGCCGGACGGTGCACTCGGCATGGTCAAGCACTGTCTCGATAACTACAAGAAGATCCACGGTACATAAGACGTTACGGCTCACGGCTTAAGGCTTACGGCTTACGGCTTTAGGGTCGTGGTACGCTTGAGCCTTGGAGCCCCTCCGAGGTGTGCGAATGCGCGCGAAACATAGTCTGGCCCTTGCCGCCATTCTCTTACTGACGTCGATCGCCGTCCGCCTTCCAGCGCAGGGACAACCGCCGGCGGCGCCGCCGGCGCAAGCACCCGGTGCGCAACCTCCGGCCGGACCACCGCAGGGTGGACGGGGACGCGGTCAAGCAACCTTTCCAGCACAGCAACGATCTCTCGCCGATCCGGCGGTCATCGCGCGCGGAAAGACACTCTTCGAAATCAATTGCCGCCTCTGTCACGGCGCCGACTTGCGCGGCGGCGACATGGGCGGCGTGAACCTCCTGCGGTCGGATCTCGTGCTCAGGGATCAGCACGGCGAGCTGATTCTGCCGGTCGTCAAGGGTGGACGACAGAACCCGGGCATGCCGGTGATGCCCCCCTTCCCGCAGATCCCGGACGAAGACGTGAAGGCGATCGCGGAGTACATCCATTCCGTCGCCTTTACGATGCGAGGACAGGGAAATCCACCGCCCTCCGCCGAGGCAGTCGTCCTCAACATCGTCGTCGGCGATGCCGCCGCCGGGAAGGCGTACTTCGCGTCGAAATGTGCGTCCTGTCATTCGGAAGGTGGAGACATGCAGGGCGTGGCATCGCGGTACAGCGATCCGGTGCAACTGCAGAACGCCTGGGTCTCTGGAGGAAGCGGCGGCGGACGCGGTGGCGGTGGAGGACGCGGTCGCGGCGGCGCAGCCGGCGTCAATCGTCGTGAAGTGCGGGTCGCCGTCACGACTCAATCCGGTCAAAGAGTTGAAGGCCGACTGGATCGCATCGACGACTTCATCGTCACGCTTACGCCTGCAGATGGAGTACCGCGAAGCTTCACGCGAAACGGCGACGTACCCAAAGTGGAGATCCGTGATCCACTCGAGGGACACCGGAACCTTCTCCCTGTTTACACCGACAAAGACATTCATGATGTGACTGCATATCTGGTGACTCTGAAATGACGTTCAGAACACTGACTCTTACCGCGGCGATCGCGATCGCGCCCGTGCTGCTTGCGGGACAGCAGACGTCTCTAACCCCCGCCAATCAAGGAGGACTGGATCCCGCGACGATCGGGAGGCCGCTTGCGGATTCCTGGCCGACATATTCGGGGGACTACACGGGGCGACGCTACAGCTCGCTGACGCAAATCAATCAGAGCACCGTCAAGAATCTGTCGCTCGCGTGGGTCGGGCGTGTCAGCGGACCGCCAACCCCGGGTGGCGCAGGCGGCGGGTTCGGTGGTTTTGGCGGCGGACGCGGCGGTGGTCCCGCTGCACCGCTGATCATTGGCGGCGAGGGACCAGACGACATGCCCGGGTTCGCCGGCGGCATCACGATCAAAGGCGCGGTGCTGCAGGTGAACGGCGTCCTCTACGCCTGTGCACCCGATCATGTCTGGGCGCTCGATGCGCGCGACGGTCATGAGTTGTGGCACTACTTCTGGAAGACGAAAGGCAGCACCCACATCGGTTGCCGCGGCGTCGGCATGTGGCACAACAACATCTACGTCGAAACGCCGGACGACTATCTTGTTTCGCTCGACGCGAGAACGGGCAAGGAGAACTGGCACGTTCCGATCGCCAGTTTCGAGGAGCAGTACTTTTCGACGATGGCGCCGATTGTCGTCGGCAATCATGTCATCGTCGGCACCGGCAACGACCTCGACATGCCAGGCTTCCTGCAGTCCTTCGATCCGGAAACCGGCAAGCTGCAGTGGAAGTTCTATACCGTGCCGATGAAGGTGGGCGATCCCGGACTGGAGACCTGGCCGAGTCTCACCGCCGCGCAACACGGCGGCGGACAAGCCTGGATCCCCGGCGTCTACGATTCGGAAACGAATCTGTATATCTTCGGCACCGGTAATCCGACGCCTGGGTACACCGGCGTCGGTCGTAAAGGCGATAACCTCTTCACCTGTTCTTTGGTCGCGGTCGACGTCGAAACCGGAAAGATGAAGTGGTATTTCCAGACCTCGCCGCACGACACACACGACTGGGACTCGGCGCAGACACCGATCCTGATCGACGCCACGATCAACGGCCGTCCACGCAAACTGGTGTCGACCGCCGCACGCAACGGCTACTTCTTCACGGTCGATCGCGTCACCGGCGAGCACCTCGTCACGGTGAAGTACGGTTCGACGACGAACTGGGCGAAGGGCATTCGTGAAAACGGATCGCCCGACCCGAACCCTGAGAAGGAAGCGACGATTCCGGGATCGCTGGTGTCGCCGGTTGAGGGGGGCGTGACCAACTGGCAGCCGTCGGCGTACTCGCCGGACACGGGCCTGTTTTATGCGCAGGAAAACAACGGCTTCAACATCCTCTATCTGACCGATCCAGATCCGCGCGGATCGATGGGTCTCGGCGGCAAATTGGCGTCGCCGGTCGGCTCGGGCGGCAACGCACTGGCGGCAATCGATCCGAAAACTGGCAAGACCATGTGGCGCCATCCGTGGCCCGGCAACGGCGGCGGCGGACCAGGGCTGCTCGTGACAGCAGGCAAGGTTCTGTTCACGGCCGACGGCAACGGCAACTTCGTCGCGTTCGATGCCGCGTCAGGCAAGATCCTGTGGCACACGCGCATCGGCGGGATCACCAACGCCCCGCAGACCTACATGATCGACGGCAAGCAGCATCTGCTGGTTGCCGTCAATGACACGATGTATGCGTTTACTGTGAATTGAGCCGAAACGGGAGAAACCAGAGCTAATTATTGTCCTCCCGTTTCTCCCGTGTCTTTTGTTTACAAGTTCATCAGAATTCGAAGCGTATTTGCGCCTGCATCGAGCGCATCGCCTGCGCACCTGTTGCTGCGCCAAACCCTGCGTTCTGCGGTTGAAGCCGCGTCTGGACCAAATTCCCGGATGCGTCGTACTGCGGATTGCTGACCGTCAGGTTCACCGGGCTCGTCACCTGAACCGTGGCACTGCGCGCGTTGAAGATGACGGTGTTGAACGCGTTGAACGCTTCAAGGCGAACCTGGATCCTCCGGGTGCCGCCGAGGCGGAAGTTTCTCGCGAGTGCGAGATCGACCGTCTTGTCGAAGCATCCGTGCATATAGTTCTGCCCGGATTCGAGGCCGAGGCTCGGATTGGTCGCTGACACTGCCGGCACCGCGAATGCGGCGGTGTTGAACTGCGCGTACTGATTGCTCGAGCAGCCCGAACCGGGATCGCCGGTGATCAGGATGCGGCCGCCGTAGTTCGGCGAGCCAGTGAGATTCTGATTTCCGTTTCCGACCGCGCCACCCGCGTAGCTGAAGCCGACGCTGTAAGGAGCGCCCGTTCCCGCCGTCAGGATTCCCGACAACTGCCAATCGTTGGCGATAGCGGCGATAACGTTACGCGAGGCGCTTCCGGTCGGCACGTCCGGAAGGTCCCACACCACGTTGCCCTTGATCGTGTGGCGCTGCAGTCCCTGATCCTTCAGCACTTCGTCTGCCTCGGCCTGATCGTCCCGAATCACGTAACTGCCATCGGTGTTGTGCTGCAAACGAACGGGATTCCCAGCGGTTCCAGTATTCGCGAGGCCGAGGGTGTAGTTCATTCCGAACGACACGCCGTCGCGGAAGCGGCGATTGAACGATGTCTGGATGGAATGATATGTGTTGGTTCCAATTCCCCAGTTCTGATTGATCTGGCCCAGACCTCGGTATGGCCGCATCAGGTCGTTCGATACTGCGGTCGCTCCAGGTGTCGCGCTGGCGGTCAGCGTTGGATCCTGCGCCGCCGGCGTGTAGGCGACACCGAAATCCACCGAGTTGATGTCGACGTTCTGCAGCAGGTTGAAGCCGTGCTGCCCGACGTACGACACGTCGGCGGTTACTGCCCACGGCATCGCAAACTGCATCCCCGCGTTCCACTGATATGACGATGGCAGTTCGGAGTCGTATTTGAAGACGATCAGCGATGGTGGCCCCTGCGTCGTCAAGCCGGCACTGCCGAGATTCTGCAGCTGCGAATAACGAACGGTCGTCGCGGTCGAGAACGGCGGATTGCCAACTTGAGAAAAAACCGAGTTGCCGTTTGGTCGATCGAAGAACAGGCCGGCTCCGCCGCGCAGGATGAAACGCTGGGCGCCGGTCATGTCGTAGGCGACGCCGAAGCGCGGCGCATAGCCGATCGTCGGCCATTCGTAGTTACCTTTGGCGATCCCGTCGCCGGCCTTGATGATCCCATTCAGCACGTTTCCGGTGTTCGACACGAGCTGCCCAATGGCGAGCGACGTATTCGGACCGAGGAGTTGTCCGGTCGTCGGATCCTTCGCCTGCCGGTTGTTACCAGAGCACGGGTTGGCGTTGTTGACGCAGCCCGCAGTGTAGAGAGACGGCGCAGCAGAGAGCTGCCATTTCTCCGGGAAGAAATTCGAGGCCTGCAGATATTGATCGTACTGCGGCCGCTGATTCACGAATCGCAGCCCGTAGTCGACGGTGAGTTTGGGGTTGACCTTCCAGTTGTCCTGCAGATACCAGTCAACCTGATCGTAGAGGAAGCTGCCCTCGACGAACTTTGACTGCTGCTGATAGGTGGTGAAGACACCGAGCGCGGCGTTGGCGAAACCAAAGCCGGTATCAAGCGGGTTGGCGGTGTCGTTCGCGAAGCTGATGTTGCCCTGGAACGATGCGCCGCCCCCAGCGCCGAGGTTCTGCGCTTTGTAACTGTGATTCAGGTAGAAGCCACCTTTGAGGGTGTGCGGCCCGGTCACCTTCGTCAGGCTGATCGAGAAATCCTGCGTGCGGTTGATGTTCATGAATCCGGGGAAGCTGAGATTCGGCGGCGCATTGGCCACACGGTTCCCCCACGCAAATGTCGGCGGCAGCAGAATGCGGCCGTTGTCGAAGTACGGCGTTCCGACCGCCTTCAGCGGCTTGTTCTCGTAATAGCGCGAGTCGATCACGCCTGCGTCCGGGAAGAGCAACGGAAGCCCACCGAGGCCGGCGTTGAATCGATTCGAGACGTCGGTCACGATCATCGAGCCAAGCTGATTCTGCACCCACCCATACGTCGCTTCGATGAACGTTGTCGGATTCACCGTGAAGTTGTTGGTGACCGAAATGGTGCCGATCCATGGATACGGCTCGATGTAATCGTTGAAGCCAGGAATACGCGTGCCCGTACCTGGAGCGGCGGCGCCGCCGATCGAGTTCAGTTCCTTGCTGCGCATCTGTCCCGCGTACTTCCCGGTGAGACGCCATTTCGATACCGGCTGGTAGTCGAGACGCATCGCCGGTTGCTGGATCAAGGTGTGGACGGTCGGAAGTTCGACTTCGTAGTTGTAATTGAGCCCGGTCGTGTTCGGCTCCGGCCAGAGTTTGAGAATCGCAATGCCCGGCTGATAGAGGCGCCCGGTTGGAATGACCTTGTTCGCAAATGAGCCGCCGGTCGTGAAGTCGAACAGGTTGGGAATCGGATTGCCATTCTGATCGGTCGATTGCGAGAAGTCCCCGGCACGCTCCGCAAGCGTCGGCACGCGGAATCGATTCACCTGACGTCCGCTCGTACGCGGACGATATTCATGACTGTAGAAGAAGAACAGTTTGTTGTTTTGCCCGGGTTTTCCGACCGGTCCGCCCAACGAGTATCCCAAGTCGCGCTCTTCTAAAATCGTCTTTGGAAGGTTGTTATTCGCGTTGGCCCAACTGTTCTCGTTCCAATCGGAATTTCGCTCGACGTCATACAGCGAGCCATGGAATCGGTTCGTGCCGCTCTTGGTGACGGCGGTGATCTGCAGACCGCTGGATCGACCGTACTCCGCCTGATATCCAGATGTGAGCACCTTCACTTCCGAGATGGCCTCGACGTTCATCTGCAGCATCTGGCCGTTGTTTCCGGTGTCCATCGTCGACACGCCGTCCATCATGATGTTGTTCTGACCACCGCCGCCAAGTCGGGTGGTGGTGCCGGTCACGCCAGGGGTCAACTGCGTGAGGCTTGCGAAATTGCGCGTCGACAGCGGCAGGTTTTCAACCGACGACGTGGTGATGGCGAACGATCGTTCACCGCTCGACGCCTGGACAAGCGGCGATTCCGCGGTGACGTTCACCGTCTCCGCGGTTCCGCCAACGTCAAGCACGAGTGAACCAACCGCAATTCGGTCGCCGCCGCTGACGCTCACGCCCGTGCGCCGGACGGTCTTGAATCCCTCCATCGAGACTTCGACGGTGTAGGTATCGGCGGTGACGTTGGGGAACACATAGTCGCCGGCAGCGTTGGTCACTACAGGGGCGGATTTCGTACCTTTGGTTTCACTGATGAGAACGACGGTCGCACCAGGAACGACTCCTCCTTGTGCGTCTTTGATGGTGCCCAGCACGTTGCCGGTCGTGATCTGGGCTGAAGCGGGAAGCGCGCTGAAGACCGCCAGCGCAAGGGCTGCGGCCAAAACCCTGTGTACCATCGCGACTCCTCCTGACCTGACGGACCACGGATTCACACGGACTAACACGGATCACGGTTGGCCGAATCGCACACGACAGGCAGTGCACCATGCCGTGGGCACGGCATCTCCCCGGGTGCAGAGCAAGCGGATCACTCCGCTCGACGCACATTCAGAACCTCTGCGGCTCCGGTGTCAAGCAGATTCGTGCAGGTTACTCGAATCACTGATCACTGATCACTCATCCTGAATCACTCATCCTCGAATCGTCGCATCACT
>Ga0207701_10000230_pt1 | contig 56183 bp, 44 predicted proteins | sample KBSSwiSSwithPhiX_FD_184294 | JGI IMG/M metagenome (GOLD analysis project Ga0207701, IMG submission 184294) | Switchgrass rhizosphere bulk soil microbial communities from Kellogg Biological Station, Michigan, USA, with PhiX - S5 (SPAdes) (version 2) | ecosystem: Environmental > Terrestrial >... | reverse complement strand
AGGATAGGCCTGCCAGTCGAGCGGTTTGTTGCGGCCACCAACGTCAACGACGTCGTTCCCGAATACCTGCGGACCGGGGAGTACAAACCGCGAGCGTCGGTGAAGACGGTTGCCAACGCAATGGACGTCGGGGCGCCGAGCAACTTCGAGCGAATGCGAGCGATGTACGGCGAGAGCTTCGAAGCGTTACGCTGCGATATCGTTGGTGCGGCGTTCGACGACGAAACGGTGGTGGCGGAGATCCGCGACGTTCGGCGTCGGCACGGTTACCTGCTGGATCCGCACGGCGCCATCGCGTGGCTCGGCTTGCGCGACGCGCTGGCGATCGAGCCTGGCGTCAGACCCGGGGTGTTCCTCGCGACGGCGCATCCGGCCAAGTTCCGAGAAGTAGTCGAGCCGGCGATTGGCGAGGCGATTCCACTGCCGCCCGTGCTGGCCGAGGCGATCAAGCGCCCGCGCCACAGCGAGCGACTCGCCGTGGACTATCCGATGTTGAAAAAGCTGCTGCTCGCGCAATCGAGATGACACATCCGACTTTAGTGCGTCTCTACTTTTCCACTTTTCCACTTAACATCGTCCGATGCCCCCGCTAGATACCTTTCGGCCAGAGCCCGGCAATCTTCCGACGCGCGACGCGATTCCGTCGCGATACAAATGGGACCTGACATCGATTTGTCAGACCTGGGACGAATGGCACGCCGCGTACACGAAGCTCGACGAGGCGATTGCCGCCTTCCCGGGATTTCAAGGAACGCTGGCTCAGGGACCTGAGCGGCTGCTGGGCGCCTTCAAGGCGATGGATGCGATGGGCGCACTCAGCTACCGCGTCTGGTACTTCGCGGCGCTGCACTACGACGAGGATCAGCGCAACAACGAGATCAACGCGCGGCGCCAGCAGGTGCAGATTCTGTTTGCCAAGCAGCAGCAGGCAAGCGCCTGGTTCAATCCGGAACTGTTGGGGATCCCCCTCGAGACCGTCCGCGCCTGGTTCGATGCCAACCGCGAACTGGCGGTGTATCGCTTCGCCATCGAGAGCCTGTTTCACGAGCAAGAACACGTACTCGACGAACCGGGCGAGCGGTTGATGTCCTATGCGGGGCGATTCAACAGCGTGCCCCACGACAGCTACTCAGCACTGACTACGGCCGACGTGAAGTTCCCGTCGATCGTGCTGTCGGACGGCAGCAAGGTGACGCTCACCTACGGACAGTACCGAGCTCTGCTCGAGACAAACCGGAACCAGGAGGATCGAGCCACCGCCTACCGGACGTTCCACCAGACGTTTGCCGACAACCAGAACACGTTCGCCGCGCTTTACAATGGCGTGCTGCAGCGAGACTGGTTTCATGCACGCGCGCGCGACTATAAAACGACGCTCGATGCCGCCCTTCACGGCAACAACATTCCGACCTCGGTCGTCGAAAATCTGATCGCCGTCACCAAGCAGGGCGTGGAGCCGCTGCGTCGATATCACCGATTGCGGCGTCGCGTACTGGGCGTCTCGACGTATCGGCTCTTCGACGTCTTCGTTCCCTTGGTGGAACACGCCGCGCGCTATCCCTACGACGAGGTCGGAGCCTGGATTGTCGATTCCGTGGCGCCGCTCGGCGGCGATTATCAGCAGAACGTCCGCAGCGCATTCGACGGCCGATGGATCGATGTCTTCGAAAACAGCGGAAAGCGCAGCGGCGCGTATTCAGCGCCCGTGTACGGCGCGCATCCGTACATGCTGCTGAACTACAACGAGACGCTCGACGCGGTCTTCACGCTGGCGCACGAGATGGGACACTCGATGCATACGCTGCTGTCGCATCAGACGCAGCCGTTCGTGTATGCGGGTTACACGATCTTCGTGGCGGAGGTCCCTTCCACGTTGAACGAAGCGCTCTTCCTCGACCTGATGCTCGACCGCGCCCGCAGCCGCGAAGAGCGCATCGTGCTGCTGCAGCATGCCATCGACAGCATCGCCAGCACGTTCTACACGCAAGTCATGTTCGCGGATTACGAACTGCAGGCGCATCGGCTCGTCGAGCAGGATCAGCCGGTCACCGCCGACGTGCTGAACACGATTTATGCAGCGTTGCTCGATGCCTACTATGGCGACGTCATCGACAAGGAAGAGATTTCGAAGGTGACGTGGGCGCGCATCCCGCATTTCTTCAGCACGCCGTATTACGTCTATCAGTACGCAACATGCTTCGCGTCGACCGCGCGTCTGATGCAGGCCATTCGTTCCAACAAGCCGGGCGAGCGCGAAGACGCGGTGAACCGGTATTTGAATCTGCTGCGCGCTGGGGGGAGCGACTACCCGATGAGTCTGCTCGCGCGCGCCGGGGTCGATCTCAGTCAGCCTGACACCGTTCGCGCGGTCTCGACCGAGCTCGACACGCTCGTGGCGCGGCTGGAACAGGAACTGGGAGTTGGAGTGGCGGGCACGGCTCCTCGATCCCACTGACGATTCCGCCGACCGCCGTCATCCGCGCGCCTGCGAAGCGCGAATGCGAAGACAGGCATCAGCACGTCTTGCCAAGGTGGCGCGCCCCCGCCACGCGTTGCATCTTCCTGTGCGGCGGGACGCCGCGGCATCCGTCGCGCGCCGTATTCGTCACCCGCTCAGACAGTAGGGGCGGACCTTGAGGTTCGCCCTACGAGGTCCGCCATACAGACCGACTACCCGGCCTGCTCGCGTGCGTTCAGCAGGGGCGCGACGCATTCCAGGATCGCGTCGCTCCACCCGACTCGGCCGGGCCGTTGTGACACCCGCGCAGTCGGCAGCTTCGACAGGATGCGTGGATCCACGCCGTTGTGATCGTTCTGCACGATGACCGGCACATCGGCATAGCGCAGCCAGGTCACGTCATCTTCGCTGTTGCCAACACCGACGATGCACGGCGGTTCGCCCCACGCGTGCCGCCAGAGCGCCTTCAAGGTGAGGAGGCTTTCCGCGCGGTCGCGGGTCGCGGTCACCAGATGATGGCGGCCAACCGGCCAGCAGCGGAGGCCGCGGCGACGAAGGGCGTTGAGGACGTGGCTTCGTCTAGCGTCGGCCTCGTCACCGATGCGGATCAGCTCGGTATATTCGCGCAGCTTCGCGAGCTGTGCCTCCACGTCCGTCACGCCGAGCTCACGAGCGGCGTCCTCGATGGTCAGGTCGGCGAAGCCGATGATCTCGACACCGAGGTCGCGGCTCGTGTTTCTCACCGCGTCCACCACCTCGTGATACGGCCGGCCGAACTCGATCACGTGGCCGCCCACGGCGCGGGCTGCCCGGTCGGGAATCGATGGAAACGACCCCGGTGGAATGAACAGGGCGCTGCCGTGCTCGCTGATCGACGGCGTCAGCAGCCGGAGCGTCTCCTGAATCCGTTCAATCTCCGCGTGCGTCCGGCTCGAGTTGATGACGAGCGGAATGCCGCGCTCCGCCAGAAAATCGAGTGCTGCACGTTCGCTCGCCAGCGCCCGCGCGCCAGGCTCGAGCAGGCTGTCGTCGATGTCGGTCACGACAACGAGCCGACTTGCTGCCGTTTTGAGCATCCTTCGCAGCGACTGTAGGAAAGCTTCACGCCCCGCGGTGTCCGGTCTCCGCTGTATTCTTTGCGTCCGAACGCCGCACGCCCAAAGCGCGTGATCGAACGTCTAAAATTGACTGTGCAACGGCCACGCACGACCAAGGCGGCACTGCTTGCCGGGTTTCTGGTGATCTTCGCCGTCTGGCTCGGGTCGACCTTCTATTTCACCGAGCGCCTCGCTCGCGCCCAGGCACAGAGCGCTGCTATTCACGCGCGATTCGCCCGTGGGCAGGAACTGCTGTTCGCGCTTCAGAGTCAGGTGCTCCTCGGGTCCGTCTACGTGCGCGACGCGCTCGTGGCCGACGAGGAATCTCAGGCGGCCACGACGGCACGGGATCAGTTGCGGGCGCTCGATCTGCAGGTCAAACAGGAACTGGAACAATACGACGCCGTTGAGCCGCCGAATCAGGGCGCCGCGTGGGGTCGGCTCAAGGCCGAGGTGCAGAACTACTGGGATGCTGCAGTACGTCTGGCAGACCCCGCGCCAAAGGACAGTCCTGCCGCGGAGGATCGCCTTCGCAGCGACGTCATTGCCCGCGGTGATGTCATCGTCAAGCTGTCCGATGATGTCCGGCAGGTCATGGCGGACAACGCGAACCAGGAGCAACAACAGGTCGGTGAGACCAACGCAACGTTGCGCCTCTGGATCTGGGGAACGACCGCGATTGCAACTGCGGTCGGAGTTGTTATCGCGGTGCTCTCCGCGTGGTACGTCGGACGACTGGAGACCAGTATCCGCGACGACCACGCGGAGATTTCCCGCAACCGGCAGGAGCTCCGACGTCTGTCAGGAAGGCTCGTACAGGCGCAGGAGGACGAGCGGCGGACAATTGCACGGGAGCTGCACGACGAAATTGGTCAGGCCCTGACGGCCGTGGACGTCGACCTGGCGATCGTCGAAAGTCGGGTTGGCACCGACGGACGCGCGGCGGAGGCGATTGCCGAAGCGAGAACCGTCGCGCAGCATGCGCTGAGCGGCGTTCGCGATCTCTCCCAGCTGCTGCGTCCGAGCATGCTCGACGATTTCGGGCTGCCCGACACTCTCCGCTGGTATCTCCGCAAATTCTCTGATCGGACCGGCGTGCGGACGGAGCTTGTCGATGATCACCTCAGCGAACGGCTGCCCATCGACCTTGAAGTGTGCGTTTATCGAGTCGTCCAGGAAGCGTTGACCAACGTGTCGCGACACGCGCAGGCGAGCGCGTGCCGTGTGTTCGTGCAGCGCGTGGCGTCGTCGCTCATCGTCACGGTAGAAGATGACGGCATCGGATGGCAGGTGCCGACCTCGGACCGCCGGATGTCGCGCGACGGCCTCGGGCTCGTCGGCATTCGCGAGCGCGTCGAGGATCTGGGTGGCCGCTTCCGCATCGAGGGAAAGAGCCGCAAAGGGACGCGTCTGACGATCGAGCTGCCATTGGCCGCGAGAGGATAGATGTCCAGCATTCGAATCCTGCTAGCCGACGACCACACCCTCGTCCGGGAAGGGCTGCGCAAGATTCTCGAGACGCAGCGCGGGTGGGAAGTGATCGGCGAGGCGTCGGACGGTCGTGAGGCGGTGCGCCAGGCGTTGGAGTTGAAGCCCGACCTCGTCATTCTCGATCTCGCGATGCCGCAACTTGGTGGCGTCGACGCGATCCAGCAAATCGTCAAACGACTCCCGTCGGCGCGTGTGCTCGTCCTGAGCATGCATGCCGACGAAACCTACGTCACCCGTGCCCTGAAGGCCGGCGCGCACGGATATCTCCTGAAGGATTCCGCCGGCACAGATCTGCTCCGCGCGGTGACGGCACTGGTGCAACACAAGTCGTTCTTCAGCCCGGCGGTCTCCCGCGTCATGCTGGACGGCTACGTCCGGCAACTCACCGAGCGGGGCATCACGGATCGCTACGACACGCTGTCCGAGCGTGAGCGAGAAGTGTTTCAGTTGATTGCTGAAGGGCGCGTCAACAAGGATATCGCCGACATCCTCCACCTCAGCCCGAACACCGTGGAGACGCATCGCGCCCGCATCATGGAGAAGCTGGACCTGCACAGTGCGGTGGAGATCGCGCTGTACGCCGTCCGCAAGGGGATCATTTCGTGATCGGGAGGGCGGACCTGAAGGTCCGCCCCTACGCGTCGTGATGTAGAGGCGGACGTTGAGGTCCGCCTCCACGCCGCCGTTAGTTCGTCGCGCTGGTCTGCGCCGTTGGACGGCCGATCAGGCGCGCCGCCTCGACGCCGGCCTTCGGACGGAACTTCTGCGGACGTCCAACGTGGACATCGGCAGTGTAGAGATTCCCCTCGGTATCGACGTGGAACTGATGGACGCCCCAGAAGCCGCCTGGGAGTGCGCCAAAGGTTCCCCAGGATGACTGCAGACGGCCATTCAGGTCGTACTTCGTGAACTTCTGCGTCAGGCCGGAGGCGGACCACAGGAATTGATCGTCGGTCATCAGCAGCGAGTACGGCAGCGGCACATTCGGCCACGCTTCGAGGAACTTGCCGTTCTCGTCGAAGATCTGAATGCGGTGGTTGGCCCTGTCGCTGACGTAGAGGCGGCGTTGTTTATCTGCGACGATGGCGTGCACGGTGTTCATGTAGCCAGGTCGCGTCTCGTTGGGCGGCGTCCCTTTCATGCCCCAGGACGTCACGTACTTTCCGTTGCGATCGAACTTCACCACCCGCGTGTTCGTGTAGCCGTCGCTGACGAAGAAGGTGCCGTCGGGCAGGAAGGCGATATCCGTCGGCCGCGCGAAATGCGTTTCGTCGTTGCCGGGCATCTTCGGAGTGCCGATGGTCTGCACGAGCTGCTTGCCGTCGCGCGTGAACTTGTAAATCGCGTGCACACCGTCATCAACGAGCCAGATATGACGCTGTGGATCATACGGACTGACCAGCACGCGATGCGGACGGACAAACAGCTCGTTGTGCTGTTCCCATGACTCGATCAGCCGGCCGTTCCGATCGACGACGTTGACGATGTGGTCCCATCGAGGATGGCGGGCCGCATCTCTTTGCGAACGGTCGTAGCCGGAGGCGTTGCGGGTCGGGACGAGGTCGCCCGGATCTTCAAGCGCCGGCAGACAACCGCGGGCAAAGATGAACACGCGGTCTGGACTCTCGGCCCAGATTCCGGCGGTCGATCCGATGACGTGCCCCTGACCACACCAGTTCTGCGGCCATCCAGCGACGAGATCGTAGGGGCCGGTCACGTCACCCCCGCCCTTTACCTGTTGCGTCTGCGCCAGAACGCCGACGGCTAGCACCAACCCAAGCGCGGCGACGATGGCAAGAGTACTTCTCCTCACAATGTCCCCCTTTCAGAACCGGACGCGGATTCCAAACTGCATTTGCCTCGGGAACTGCGCGGCCGTTGGCACCATGAACGTCGGCGATGCGCGATTGCCCGTTGGCGCCACCAGGTTTTCGCGGTTCAGCACGTTGAAGATGTCGTAGAAGAGGTCGACACTTTCGAGTCCATTGGCGAGCGGCACGGAATAGCGGAACGACATGTCCACGAGGAACGAGCCTGGTCCCTCGAGCCCGTTGATCACCGCACGTCCCTGCGAGTCGAGCGGCGATCGGATCGGAAACGCGGTGTCGTCGATGCCGCGGATCGGCCGATCCGTGACGTCGAGGTCGCCGTTGACGTCGCGACCGACGATCTCGTTCACGGGTGCTCCGGAAATGGCGCTGACCACGGTCGCGATGTTCAGCGATCGCCAGGGATTGACGGTGCCGCTCGCGGCAAGCACATGGCGGCGATCCGACGTGAACCGTCCGTAGTCCGCACGCGGATCGTTGTCGAGCCACACGCGGCGTGCATCGGGGTTGCCGAGACCGACGTAGCGGCTCTCCTGCAGGGTGTAGGCGACGCGTCCGCTCCATCGGTTCGCCATCCGCTTCAGCGCCGACAGTTGCAACGACTTGTAGTTGCCGTCGAAGAGGGGACTGGTCTGCACCTGCAGGATGCGCGCAAAGCGCGTCGCGCGCGCATCGCCCGCAATGAGGCGGCCGGAGGGATCGGCGACATCGACGCCCGGACGAATGCCGTTGATCGGTTCATTGATGTCGATGACGCCGAGCTGGTCGCGCGAGACATTGGCGACGTAGTCGGCGGCGACCGCCGCATTGGCCGAGAACTGATGGTTGATGCCGGCGCTCCACGACCACGTGTACGGGAGCTTCCGGTCTGGACTGTCAACCCACGGATTCGGGTTGAACGTCGCGCCCGCGAGAATCTGATCGCGCAGCTGATTAATCGCGGCGCGGCCCGCCGGACTCAGTGAGGCGACGCCCGGATTGCCTTGGGAATCGCTGATCACATCCGGGCGGAGCACCACGGCAGCCAGCGGATGCGTCTCGTTGATCGCGATCGAAGGGAAGCGGGTGCGAATCGCGTTCTGCTGCAGCGTCAAGTCGAGTACGACCGGTGGGTAGGCGTAGAACTTGCCGATTCCACCACGCATCACCGTGTTGCCCGTCCCGGTCAGGTCCCAGGCAAATCCGAGGCGCGGCGCGAAATTGAGCGTGCTGTCTGGCGTCTGTTGCTGCCGGTCGTATCGAAGCCCGAGGTTCAGGGTGAGATTCTGCGCGACACGCCATTTGTCTTCGGCGAAACCGTAGGCACGGCGATCCCGGGAGAAGACTTCGTAGCCCCAGTCACTCGGCGGACCGACCGTCACATTGAACTGGAACGGGTAGGTGGAAGGGTCCGCAGGGTTGTAGGGGGCGTCTCCTCTGAACTGGAACGTCCCCGAACTGAAGGTCGTCCTCGGCGGCATTTCGTTGAAGCTGGCTCCGCCGCCAACCTTGAAATTGTGTTCGCCGCCGAACAACTGCGGCGCGAAGTACGAGAACGACTCGTCCAGGACGTAGGTGCGGATGCGTGTGTTAAGACCCTCGCCACCTTTACCCGTGATGTAGCTGGCGTGCACGTTCCGCTGGCCGATCGATAGTGGATCGCGGCCCGCGAAGCCGATCTGCTTCACCTCGTCGTCGAAGAACGCCTGCGCGCCCGTGCCGAGCTCTTCGCTGATCCGTCCGACGCGCAGCACGTTGGTCGCACGGTCGTTGACGACGGCGGTGTAGGTGCCGCTGATCAGATGATCCCAATCGCTCTCCCACCCCTGCGCATCGATGGTTTCGGTGTTGGTATTGAAGCCTTCGCCTCTGGTCGGCGCGGTTTCGAGGACCCACCGAACGCTGAAGATGTTGCGCGGATTGATCTGGACATCGCCGCGCCCGAAATAGTTCGTCGCGCGCACGCTGAAGGTCCCCACCATGTCGCGTGCGAGCGGCGCGGCGGCGGCGGGGAAGCGCTTCTGTCCGGCGATATCTTCGTGATCGCGCTCGACGGTGAAGTAGAAGTGCGCACGATCCCTCAGGACGGGTCCGCCGAGCGCGAACCCCGTCTGCAGCGTGCGTTCATCCGGTTTGGGAGCGCTCGCGGGGAGGAAATGACCGCGCGCGTTGAATCGATCGTCGCGGAAGTACGTGTACGCGCGGCCATTGAAACTATTCGTGCCGCCGCGCGTGATCATGTTGATGATGGCGCCCGCACCGCCGCCGAACTCCGCGCTGTACTGGTTCGATAACACCTGGTACTCGTCGATGTTGTCGAGGACGACGCGCACCTGCGTTCCCTGGCTGCCACCCAGACGGTCATCGTTGTTGTACATGCCGTCGATCAAGTAGACGTTCTGCTGCGATGGCGTCCCGTTGGCGACAACCTGTCCTCCCTCGAAGCTCGATGCCGCGGGATTGGGTGTGATGCCGGGGACGAGTTGCGTCAGCGCGGTGAAATTCCGGAAGTTTGATGGAATCTCTTCGATCTCGCGGCTTGACAGGCTTCCCCCGAGCTGATTGGACGTCGTCTCGATGAGGGGCGCTTCGGCGGTGACGACGACCTCCTGTTCGATGGCGGCGATGTCCATCCTGAACTCGAAGGTGAGAGCGGTGCCTGCTGTGAGCTGAACGTCAGGGCGTCTCACGGAGGAGAAGCCGGCCAGCTCGATCAGAACGGTATAGATGCCAGGCTCGAGATTCGGAACGGCATATCCGCCGGTTTCCGCCGTAACCACCGTGCGCGTAAATCCCGTGTTCTGCGACGTCACGGTGACGGTGGCGCCAGGCAGCCCCAGCGCGCTGGCGTCAACGACCCGGCCGCTGATCGACCCCTGCTGCTGGGCCGACGCAGGTACGGCGACGAGGCAGAGTGCCACGACAACGAGGACACGCGAAGCTAGACACATGAAAGGGCCTCCGAAGGAGGAAGCGTGGCGTGCCCGTCACTGCAAGGGGTATAGGGTCCGAAGCGTATTCGCGTGAAGCGGATGCTGTAAGCGCGCGTTCACGACGCAACAGTGCTGCGAACTGTACGTGCCTCTGCTGCGTAAACATCACCTGCATCTTCGTCGTAACCGCCGTAATGCCCATCGCTGGTCGTCGTGTGTTCATTTTGTCGTTGCTCGTATTGATGCCATTGCGCGCTTCAGCCGGGCAGCTCAACGCTGCAACGCCCGCCGCGCAACCCACGCGGTTGATCGGCGGACTCGAGCGCCGCGAGATGATCGCGATGCAGATGGGCAGTGAGGATCGCGTCACGCTTGACGGCGTTCTCAACGAACCGGTGTGGGGTCAGGCTGTGCCGGCAGCAGATTTCCGGCAGCAGGATCCGCAAAACGGCGCGCCCGCGACCGAACCCACCGAAGTGCGCATCGTCTACAGCCGCGACGCGGTTTACATGGGCGTCACGTGCTTCGATTCGGAGCCGGAGAAGTGGCTCGGCTTTCAACGCGGACGCGACAACGGACTCGGCTCCGACGACCGCTTCATGTGGACGATCGACACCTTTCTCGATGGCCGCACTGCGTACTTCTTCGAGATGAACCCGTCAGGGCTGATGGCCGACGCGCTGCAAGGGTCGGCTGACAGCAACAACCGGCAGTGGGACGGCATCTGGAACGCACGCGTTCATCGCAGCGACATCGGGTGGACGCTCGAGATCGAGATCCCGTTTCGCACGCTGAACTTCAATCCGACCAGCGAGACCTGGGGGATCAATTTTCAGCGCACCGTCCGCCGCAAGAATGAAGAGTCGTTATGGATGGGATGGGCGCGCAACCAGGGACTTCGCAGGATGAGCAACGCGGGCGTGCTGACGGGCCTCAAAGCCGCGGAGGTCACGCAGGGGCATGGCCTCGACATCAAGCCGTATCTCGTCGGTGAGGCGACGCGCGACTGGCGCACGCCCGGCAGCGACGGGGCGATGCGCCGCAACGCGGACATCGGGGTCGATCTGTTTTACAACCTGTCGCCGAGCCTCCGCGCCAATCTCACGGTGAACACCGATTTCGCGCAGGCGGAAGTCGATCAGCGGCAGACCAATCTGACGCGTTTCTCGTTGTTCTTTCCCGAGAAGCGCGACTTCTTCCTCGACGGGTCGCTGTTCTTCAACTTCGCGGATGGTGGCGGTGGTTTCGGAGGAGGCGGAGACGGCGTTGACCTGGCGCCATTTTTCAGCAGGCGTATCGGCCTCGACGAGCGGGGGACACCACAGGCGATCAATTTCGGCGGCAAACTGACCGGCCAGGCAGGAGCGTTCGACGTCGGCGTCCTGCAGGTACAGACACGCGAAGAGCCGAACGCGCCAGGTGAGGACTTCTCCGTGATGCGGCTCAAGCATCGCTTTTTCCGGCAGTCGTATGTCGGCGCCATCTACACCCGGCGCGCCACGCGCAGCGTCGGCATCGCCGATCGCCATACGGGCGGGGTTGATTTCGAGCTCGCGACCTCTACGTTCCTCGGTAGCCAGAATCTCGTGGCGAACGGTTTCCTCGTGAAATCACCGACCCCGGGCGCCACGGGCGACGACGTCGCGATTGGGCTGCAGCTCGAATACCCAAACGATCCGCTCGAGGCGCAGCTCGAATATCGCGAGGTGCAGCGTAACTACGACGCCGCGGTCGGCTTCACGCGGCGCATCAACTTCCGCCAGTACAACCCGCGCGTGTTCTACGCGCCGCGCCCCGAACAGCATGCCTTCATCCGTCGTTTCAACTTCGGTGTGGGCGGAGACTTCTTCGTCGACCCCGAGACCAACGACGCGCTCGACAGCGAGATCGACGTAACGGCGTTGGAAGTCAATCTGCACTCGCAGGATTCGTTTGAATTTCATGTTGTGCCGACGTACGAGCGTCTAGTGGAAGACTTCCGCATCGCGCCCGGCGTCCTGCTTCCCGTGGGCAATGAATACAACTTCACTCGCTACCGGGTGCAAATGGAAACGGCCAGACGCCGGCTGTTGTCGATAGAACCCGAGGTGGAGTGGGGCGACTTCTATTCAGGGGAACGCGTGCAACTCGGCCTCACGTCGAATGTGCGGCCAATGCCCGGTGTGTTGTTCACGTTCACGACCGAATGGAACAAGGTGCAGCTCGCGGAAGGGCGGTTCTACACGCGCCTGTATCGCGGTCTGTCCGAACTGCAGTTCACCCCCTTCATGGCGTGGGTGAACAACGTCCAGTACGACTCGCAGAGCGCCGTGGTTGGCTGGCAATCGCGCTATCGCTGGATTCTTCGTCCAGGTAACGACATCTATTTCGTGTACAACCACAACTGGCTCGACGACCCGCTCGACGCCCGCCGGTTCCGCTCCATCGATAGCCGCCTCTCCTCAAAGCTCCTGTATACGTATCGGTTCTGAATATGCTACCATCCGGATTGACGGATGGTTGAAATTCTCGAGCACATGTCCGCGCTGGCGGACCCGACGCGCTGCCGGATGCTGCTCCTGCTCGAACGACATGAATTAACGGTCTCGGAGCTCTGCGCAGTGTTGCAGATGCCGCAGTCGAGCGTCAGTCGCCAGCTGAAGACGCTGGCGGACGACAACTGGATCACATCGCGTCGCGATGCCACGAGCCGGTATTACACGATGTCGCTCGACGACCTCGATTCGGCGGCGTCGCGACTGTGGCCCCTCATCCGCGAACAAGTTTCCTCGACGACGGCGGCGGCGCACGACGAGCGGCGGCTGCGCGGCGTGCTCGACCGGCGGCGTGTGAAGTCCCGCGAGTTCTTCGCGACGGCGGCTGGCAAGTGGGACCGGCTGCGCGAGGATCTCTTCGGCGACAGCTTCTATCTGTGGGCTGTGCTCGGCCTGATCGATCCGACGTTGACCGTCGGCGACCTCGGTTGTGGCACTGGCCAGCTCACCGAGACCGTGGCGCCCTACGTGCGCCGTGTCATCGCCGTGGATGGTTCCGCGGAGATGGTCGATGCGGCCAGCCAGCGACTCGCCGACTTTCGTAACGTGGAGATTCGCACCGGCGAGCTCGAGGCGCTGCCGATCAAGGATCGCGAGCTCGATGCGGCGCTGCTTTCACTCGTGCTGCACTACTCAGCCGAGCCGGTGCGGACGCTGACCGAGGTGGCCCGCGTCTGCCGCCCCGGCGCGAAGGTGCTCGTCGTCGACATGCTGCCTCATCATCACGAGGAATATCAGCAGCAGATGGGGCACGTTTGGCTTGGCTTTTCGGAAAAACAGATCGTGAAGTTTCTGACCGCTGCGGGCTTTGAGGGCGCACGCGTGCGTGCGCTGCCCGTCGATCCCGACGCGAAGGGACCTGCGCTCTTCGCGGCAATCGCAACGAGAGTGACTCGGGACTAGGGCCTGGGACCCCGTCCCTGAAGGAGATAACCGATGGCAACCGTTCTATTCGAGAAGATGCACGCGTTCGAGGCCGCGGCGAAGGCCGCTCGCCCGCCATACAAAGTGGCGAACCTCGAGCTCGCTGACTGGGGACGCAAGGAGATTCGCCTCGCCGAGCACGAGATGCCCGGACTGATGGCGCTGCGTAAGCGGCACGCCGCGAGCAAGCCGCTCGCCGGCGCGCGAATCATGGGCAGCTTGCATATGACCGTGCAAACCGCCGTGCTCATTGAAACGCTCACCGAGCTCGGAGCGGACGTGCGCTGGGTGTCGTGCAACATCTTCTCGACGCAGGATCATGCCGCGGCCGCAGTCGTGGTCGGTCGACCTGACACCGGGGGAACGCCGGAATTACCGAAAGGCACGCCGGTCTTCGCCTGGAAAGGCGAGTCGCTCGACGAGTATTGGTGGTGCACCGCCGAAGCGGTCGTGTGGCCCGACGGATCGGGGCCGACGCTGATTGTCGATGATGGCGGCGACGCAACACTGTTCGTGCACAAAGCAGCGGAATTCGAGAGAGCCGGCAAGGTGCCCGCATTCGATCCGGAAACAGAGCCGGAGGAGTGGGGCGTCATCCTCAACACGATTTCGCGCGAGCTGAAGGTGAACCCGGGACGCTGGACGAAGGTGGCCCAGGGGATTCGCGGCGTCAGCGAGGAAACGACGACCGGCGTCCACCGGCTGTATCAGATGATGGAGGCAGGGACACTGCTGTTTCCGGCGATCAACGTCAACGACTCGGTCACCAAGAGCAAGTTCGACAACATCTACGGCTGCCGCCATTCGCTGCCGGACGGCCTTGCGCGTGCGACTGACGTCATGCTCGGCGGCAAGGTTGCCGTCGTGATGGGGTACGGCGAGGTCGGCAAAGGATGCGCGCAGGCGCTTCGCGGTCAGGGCTGCCGCGTGGTCATCACCGAAATCGATCCGATTTGCGCGCTCCAGGCCGCGATGGAAGGTTTCGAGGTCAACACGCTCGATGACGTCGTCGAAACCGCCGACATCTTCATCAGCGCCACCGGCAATCTGAACATCGTCACCGTCGAGCACATGCGGCGGATGAAGGACAAGGCGATCGTCGGCAACATCGGTCACTTCGACAACGAGATCGACATGGCCGGCCTGAAGAAGGTCAAAGGGATTCAGCGCATCAACATCAAGCCGCAGTACGACGAGTGGCGCTTCCCGGATGGCCACAGCGTGCTCGTGCTCGCTGAAGGGCGTCTGCTGAATCTCGGATGCGCCACCGGGCATCCGAGCTTCGTCATGTCCGCGTCATTTACCAACCAGGTACTCGCACAGCTCGAGTTGAATGCGAACGCCGAGAAGTACGGCAGGACCGTGACGATGCTGCCGAAGGCGCTGGACGAAGAAGTAGCGCGGCTGCATCTGGATCATCTCGGTGTGAAGCTCACAAAGCTGACGCCGGAGCAGGCCGATTACATCGGGGTGCCGCCAAACGGCCCGTATAAACCGAATCACTATCGGTACTAGAAGACAGTCGTAGAGGCGGACCTTTTCGCCTCCGCTAAGCTATGGCGGACGTCGTAGCCTTGGCGAAGGCGGGCAGGTCCGCCTTTCGATGGCAGGTCCGCCTGTGACCCAGCCTTCACCCGTCACATTCGCTGGTTCCCGCTGGATTTTTCTTCGGCTGCTTGGCGTCGTCTATTTCATCGCGTTCGTGTCGCTGGCAGTTCAGGTCACGGGGCTGGTCGGCGAACACGGCCTCCTGCCGGTCGGAGAATTCCTGGCCGAGGTTCACCAGCGTTACGGCGCCTCCGCGTACTACAACTGGCCAACGCTCGTATGGCTCTCGCCGAGCGATGCGTGGCTTTCCTCTCTGTGTTGGTTCGGCGCGGCTGCATCGCTGCTCCTGATCGCGGGGATTGTTCCCGTGGCGACAGCCGCGCTGCTTTGGCTGCTGTATCTGTCGCTGACCGTAGCAGGCCAGCTGTTTCTCGAGTTCCAATGGGATTCGCTGTTGCTCGAAACCGGGCTGCTGGCGGTTCTCTACGCCCCACTGGTGTGGCGCGAGCGTTTGAGCGACAACGTCGAGCCACCGCTGATCGTGCGCTGGACGATCTGGTGTCTCGCTTTCAAGCTCACCTTTCTCTCCGGTATCACGAAGATACTCAGCGGCGATCCCACATGGGCGAACTGGACCGCATTGAGCTATCACTACGAGACGCAGCCGATTCCCGCGTGGACCAGTTGGTACATGTATCAGTTGCCTGCGTGGGTGCATTACTTTTCTACGGCCGGTTCACTAGTCATCGAGTTGGCCGTGCCCTGGATGATCTTTCTGCCTTCACGCTTTGCGGGTACGCGGCTGATAGCGTGCGCGTTGATGATCCTTCTGCAGGTAGGAATCGCCGCTACCGGCAATTACGGCTTCTTCAACCTTCTCACCGTCGTCTTGTATCTGGCGCTGCTCGACGATCGAACGCTCGGCCGACTTGTGCCGGCGCGTGTCCGTAATGAACAGCCGCTCGAGCCTCGTCCTGACCCGGCGATCTGGCGAGTCGGCGTGAATGTCGTTGCCGTCGGCATTGCCCTATTGAGCGTGATGACCGTGTTTCGCGAGATGGACAGAACGCGGCGCGTGCGCGGACCGTTCGATCGAGGATTGACGCAGACGGTTTTCGGGTGGGTCGCGCCATTCAACGCGGTCAATGGCTATGGGCTGTTTCGCGTGATGACGACGCAGCGGCCTGAGATCGTCATTGAAGTCAGCAGCGACGGCGCGGTGTGGAAGGAGCAGGAGTTCAAGTGGAAGGCGGGCGACGTCACGCGACGGCCCCGGTTCGTCGAGCCGCACATGCCGAGGCTCGACTGGCAGATGTGGTTTGCCGCGCTCGATCCTCTTTCCGCGCAAGACTGGCTTCTGCCGTTGGCGGCACGGCTCATCGCGCGCGAGCCGGCGGTTACGAGGCTACTCGGTCCAAACCCGCTCGAGGGCCGGCCGCGCTACGTGCGGCTCGCGTATTACCAGTATCACTTCACGTCATTTGCAGAGCGTGCGCAGACGGGCGCGTGGTGGAAGCGCGAGTTCGGTGCGTACCTGACGGAGCCAATCGGAACGGGCGAACGGTCGGGTAGCGACAAGAATCAGCAAGGTGCGCCCTGATGTATCGGTATCGCCGTGAGGTTCTCGAAAAACTCGAGGCACATGGGGTACGACCGCACCCCACAACCCCGCCTGAGCTCGTGCGCGAGTTCGTGAACGATCTGTATCGATACGAAATCCGCCGTCTGCGCGATCGGCTGCTGCGGGGCGAATTCCCCAAGGACAGCTACTTCGATCGCGTCGTCTCGTTGCGCAACAAGTACTCAGTACTGGCCTTGCGCCCGCCGGAGTTTGTCGAGTGAGGAACTGCCTGTACCCTATTACCTGATACCTGTAGGCTGGACCACGCCTGAAACCTGATACCTGACACCTGGCATGGGCACAACCCTGACTTTGCGCTCGAAGCTCCCAAACACCGGCGTGACCATCTTCACGACGATGTCCCGGCTTGCGCTCGACCACGGCGCGATCAACCTGTCGCAGGGGTTTCCGGATTTCAACTGTGCGCCCGAGCTGATTGACGCGGTGGCGCGCTACATGCGCGAGGGGCACAACCAGTACGCGCCGATGCCGGGGACGATCCCGCTCCGCGAGGCGCTGGCGATGAAAATCGAGCGCCTCTACGGACATCGATACGACCCGGTCACTGAAATTACGGTTACGTCGGGAGCAACGGAGGCGCTCTACGCAACGCTGACGGCGCTCGTGCATCCTGGCGACGAAGTGCTGCTGTTTCAGCCGGCCTACGATTCGTACGTGCCGGCGATTCAACTGAGCGGCGGCATACCGATGTTTGTGACGATGCGGCCGCCCGAATACCGCATCGACTGGGACGCCGCACGCCGCGCGCTCACGCCGCGCACGCGCGCCATCGTGATCAACTCGCCCCACAATCCCACGGGCATGATCCTGACTGCCGACGACATGCGCGAGCTCGAGCTGCTGCTCGCGCACACCGACGCCGTCGTTGTCGCAGACGAGGCGTACGAACACATCGTCTTTGACGGCCAGCGACATGAAAGCATGTCGCGGTACCCGGCAATCGCGGAGCGGGCGATCGTGATTGGCTCTTTTGCCAAGACCTTTACGACGACCGGATGGAAGGTGGGATGGGCCGCCGCACCAAATGCGCTTAGCGCCGAGGTGCAAAGCATTCATCAGTGGGTCACCTTCGCGGTGAACGGCGCCATTCAGATGGCTTACGCGGAGATGCTGCGCAACGATCCGGAATGCCGCAGCATCGGCGAGTTCTACCAGCGTAAACGCGACTTGTTCCTGTCGCTGGTCGGCGCGTCACGATTCCGGCCGCTGCCGTGTCGCGGCACGTTCTACCAGATGGTGGACTACTCCGCGATCTCGACCGATCGCGATACCGACGTCGCGATGTGGCTGTTGAAAGAGCACGGCGTCGCCTCCATCCCGCCATCCTCATTTCTGTACGGCGACGAACCGGCGCCGCCGATTCTCCGTCTCTGTTTCGCCAAACGCGACGAGACACTCGAGCGCGCCGCGGAACGTCTGCGCAAGGTATGACTCTCTGGCTGGTCTTGCGCCTCGCCGTCGCCGCATCGCTTCTCCAAACCGCGACGGCACAGGACGTCCGGCCGTTTCCCGATGCGGAGGCGTTTTTCGAAGCGGTACGCGCGAACCTGGCGCGGTCACAGGACGATCAGAAGCTGTTCGCGTACAAGGAGCGGCGCACGGAGCTCAATTTCAATCCATTTGGTCGACTGGGGACCGGGAGCGTCCGTGTCAGGGAAGTGACGCCGCTTGAAGACGGAAGCGCCGTGACCATTCGCGTCATCGAGCGGGATGGAAAGCCGGTCACCGACAGCGCGCCAGTGCGCCGTCCGATGCGAATGTCCGCACGCGGCCGACGGGTCGTGGAGGATGTCGCCGCAACGCTCGACGTGGCGATGAACCGGCGCGAACGCCTCGATGGGCGGGACGCAATCATTGCGGTCTTCAAAGCGCGGCGCGACGCAAAGCCACAGACGCGCGAGGGACGCATCGCGCGCGACTTTTCAGGCGAGATCTGGATCGACGAGCTCACGCGCGAGGTGACGCGCATCGACGCTAAGGCGATCGACGACGTGGCTTTCGGATATGGAGTGCTCGCACGCCTGAACAAAGGCGCCACGGTCACGCTCCGGCGCGAATTGGTGCACGGAAACCTGTGGCTACCGGTGTCGGTGCGTTTCTCCGGAGAAGGACGGGCGCTGCTGCTGCGAAAGCTGACGATCGACTTCGCGGTGGACTGGTTCGATTACCGGAAGGTGTTGTAGCTATTTTTCCGTGTCGGTGTCGTCCGTGTCCGTGTCCGTATCCGTATCCGTATCCGTATCGACGTTCGCCTCTTCATCCTTCGCGCTTGTTGCGACATCATCGATTTCGACCGAGTCGTCGTCGTCCAGGTCGTCCACAGCGTAGATGCGGCCGCCCGTGCGCTCCTTGATCGGACCTCGCGGCTTGTGTTCCTGCTGAGAGCTCTTCTTGCCGCCGCGCAGCCGCTTGGGTGGCGCGGGCGGACCGAAATTCGCGGAGCGGTCGCGGCTGCCGCCGGGACCGCCCGGCCGCGGGCCACCGAAGCCGCCGCCGCCGCCGAAGCCCCCGCCGCCGCCAAAGCCGCCGCCGCCCGGACGTGGGCCGCCAAACCCACCACCGCCACCAGGACGCGGCCCGCCGAAGCCGCCGCCCGGACGAGGGCCGCCATATCCGCCGCCCGGTGGTCGCGGGCCTGGCGGACGATCTTCCCGTGCGCGCGCTTCACTGACCGCAAGATTGCGCCCCATGAAGGGCTGCGCGTTGAACTTCTCGATGACTTTTTCGGCGACGCTGCGCTCAGCGAACTCGACGAACGCAAACCCGCGCGGACGTCCAGTTTCGCGATCGACCGGCATCACAACGTGAGTAGGTTCGGCGATCGGTGCGAAGTGTCCTCGGAGATCTGCTTCGGACGCGCCGTAGGGGAGGTTCCCTATGAAGAGACGGACAGCCAACTGTGCCTCGGTGAGACCGACAGATTCTATCTCAGGCTCGTGGCAAACGCCGAATAAGGTGTAAGCATCCTGCGCTCGAACGCATCGGCGAGCGGCACACCGCGCGCGATGTCCTGCAGAAGCGCAACAACTCCCGCGCCCCCGACTTCGTCGAATAGCCGGCGCGCCGCGTCGGCGCTTTCGGCATAGGCAATCCTGGCCTGATTCCCGGATAGCTGGTCGAAGCTGCCTGCAAGCTCGTCGAGCGGGATCCGTGCCGACGACCCCGCCATCGTCTCAGCGGCCCATTGTGCCCCTTGTGGTTCGAACATGACCGCCAGGCCTTCGTTCAGCCACGTGGGCACTCCGCGCGGCGCAATTGCACGGATCATCGCGTGCGTGAGCTCGTGTGCGAGGACCCGTTCGAGCTCGCCGGGCGCCTGTTGCAGGGCGCCCCGCATCGGCACCCGGATCCGCCCGTCATACGCAGCCGCTGCCCAGGCCGGTGAGCGCGTCGTGTCGCGGAACTGCTGTTCCGTGTAGAGCACAACCGTGATCACATGGTCGGGGAACGTGTACAGCGCTGTCCCGACACGCCAGTAGGCGTCTTCGAGAATGTCGACGGCCCGCCGCGCGAGCTCTTCATCGGCCGGCCCTTCGAACAGAACAGTAAAGTGAGCACTCTGCGACTGAAAAAACCCCTTCTCGGGCGACGGCTCATCCCGCAGCCGGGCCAGTCGCGAGGAGACGGTCTTGTCGTCAGGCGCGTAGTTACGTGCCGCTTCATACACCGCAATCGCACCCTGCAGATCGCTTTGCCGATAGAGGAGATCTCCAAGCAGCAGAGACGCGACCGTCAAGTTGGGCGCGAGCGTCAGCGCCTGGTCCAGCGAGTCGCGCGCGTGCCCCGTATCGCCAAGCAGCTGCGCGGCAAGTGCGGCGCCCACGTAGAGCATCGGGTCACGCGGCTGTTGCCGGAGCGCCTCTGCAAAGGCAGCTGCGGCGGCTTCGGTGCGACCTTCACGAATGGCTTCCCAGCCGGCGCGCCCGTTCACAACCTGAGCGACCGCAGGTCCAGCGGCGAGCGCGATAACGGCGGCGATGGCCGCGAGCCTCATGCGCACCAATGGTAAACCGCTCGACTGCCGTCGGGGCAAGCAGTTTGCACCCCGAAAACCGGAGGATATCCATGAAGGCACCTCAGCTCTTGTGTGCTGCACTCGCGCTGGCGATGAGCGTCAGCGCCTGCCAGAGACAGACTTCGGAGGCAGAGCTGAAGCAGAGCGCCAGCCAGACCGCCGACCGAATCAAGTCGGAAAGCGTCAAAGCGGGAGAAAAGCTCGAAGACGTGTGGCTAGCGACCAAAATTCACGCAAAATTTGTCGGCGATCGCGATATCGAGGCGCGTGACATTAGAGTGTCGGCGCAGGACGGCGTTGTCACGCTGAAAGGGCGTGTGCTGAACGAATCGGAGCGTCACCTTGCGCTGACCCTCGCGAAACAAACCGACGGCGTCAAGCAGGTGGTCGACAACCTCGACGTCGAGGTAGCCGGGCCTCCGCCCGTTCGAACGGTGAATGGCGGCACTCCCGGCGCGGCCCCGACAAGTGGTACGAGCGCTTCGCCGGCCTCCCCGCCACCTCCGGTCGCGGCGTCGGATGACACGCGCATTACGACGAGTATTCAGTCGAAGTACTTCATGGACGGCCGCATCAAGGGACGTCACATTCTCGTGACCACCAACGCAGGTGTGGTGACCTTGAATGGCGAGGTCGCCGACGATACGGAGCGCGCAGAGGCTTTATTGCTCGCGCGGACGACCGAAGGCGTCAAGCGGGTTGAAGACAATCTGATAATTTCACCGATAACGGCACCAGCAGCAGCGGCGGCACCAGCAGCTGCCGCGACGCCGCCAGCACCCGCCGCGCCATCTACGACAGGTAAGTCCACCGTCGCCGCGGCCGATACCGACGCCGCACTGGCGGACCGCATCAAGTCGCAACTCGCCTCCGACAACCAGATTAAGAGCACCTCCATCGAAGTGACCGCGAAGAGCGGGGTTGTGACGATGCAGGGAACGGTGCCGACGAGAGCGGCCAAAGAACGCGCCCTCACGGTCGCCAGCGGCATCGACGGCGTGACACAGGTCGTCGACCGGATACAGGTGTCGACGGCAACGAGTTCACCGACGAAGACTTCGCCCGCTCGAAAGGCGAAGCGATAGAAGAGACGAACGTGTTCAATCGCACATGGCAGGTGCGCAGCCCTCAGCGCCTGCCTGACCTTCTCTGGAATTCGGCGGTGTTCCGCATTCGCGCGGAGTTCGAGGAGATGCCGTGTCTTCGCGTGACATGCGCGGAGGCGCGGCGGCTCTTCGGACTCGCCGATCCGGTCGTTGCCTGGGTGCTTCGTCACCTCGCCAACGAGGGGTTCCTCATCGAGAACTCGCGCGGTGAATACGTCCGCCGTGCGGCCAATCCCTGAAGAGATCTGCCACCCGGTGCGCTGCGACAGGCCTGAACTGACCGATAAGGCCAACCCCTGCCGCGGCCCGGCCAATGACTTCCTCGGGCGTCAGTCCCGATTGCCGCAACTCGCGGACGCCGGTATCAGCAGCGCTCTTGCTCAGTTTCTCGCCGCCCGGTTTCAGGATCAGGGGATGGTGTGCAAAGCGTGGCCGCCCGTCACCACCGAGCATCTGCCGGAGGCGAAGCTGACGTCCCGTGGATGATGCGAGATCATCGCCGCGAATGACGTCGGTAATGTCCTGCATCATGTCATCGACAGTGACCGCAAATTGATACGTCCAGTTGCCGTCGCGATCGAGCAGCAGAAGATCGCCGCATTGCCGTGCCGGCTCCTGCTCGATGGCGCCGAGGAGCAGATCCTCGAACGTCTCGACACCGTCGCCGATTCGAACGCGCAGCCCGCGACCCGACGCGTGTGTCAGGCCGCGTTCGCGGCAGAAGCCGTCATATCGCTCGCCGGCAATGTGCTTGCGCGAGCAGTCGCACGCGTACACGTGGTGCGTGCGGCGCAGCCGATCGAGAGCGTCACGATAGATATCCCCACGATCGCTCTGCCGCAGAAGCGGATGCAGACCTTCATCGGGCTCGAACCCAAGCCAGGCGAGGTCCTCGAGAATGCTCGATTCGTATTCCGGCCTGCAGCGGATCCGATCGTGATCCTCCATGCGCAGCAGCACACGGCCGTCCACCGCGCGCGCCAGACCCCACACGTAGATGGCATTGACGACGTGACCGAGGTGAAGGTAACCCGTAGGCGATGGGGCGTAGCGCGTGAGCATCTGATAATTTTGCAGTTTGAATTGATGTCTTCAATCCCGTGGCTCGAGTCAGACGATCCCTTTCCGCCGGTGGACCACGCGCTCATCGAGCCGAACGGCCTTTTGGCGGCTGGCGCCGATCTTTCACCGGAACGCCTCCTCGACGCGTACGCGCGCGGCATCTTCCCCTGGTTCAACGAGGACGATCCTGTTCTGTGGTGGAGCCCGGACCCGCGAATGGTCCTCTTTCCCCGCGACCTCCACGTCTCGCGATCGTTGCGTCGCACGATTCGGTCGGCGCGATTCTCAGTCACGCTGGACCAGGCATTTGACGCGGTGATGGAAGGATGCGCCGCGCCGCGGCGACAGCAGGACGGCACATGGATTACCGGCGACATGATGACGGCCTATACGCGTCTCGCGCAGCTGGGCTTCGCGCATTCGGTGGAGACGTGGGAGGGCAGTGAGCTCGTGGGCGGTCTGTACGGCGTCGCCGTCGGGCGCGTGTTCTACGGGGAGTCGATGTTCAGCCGGCGCAGCGATGGTTCGAAAGTGGCGCTGACGTATCTGGCTCGACAGCTCGATCGCTGGAAGTTCGTCGTCATCGACTGCCAGATGGCGACCGGCCATCTCGCCTCGCTGGGCGCGCGGGAGATTCCGCGCGACGATTTTCTCCGGTACGTGCGCACAGGCGTTGCGCAGCCGGCCGCCGGTGCGCCCTGGCACCTCGACGACGATTTGATGACCGACCTGTAAAATTGAAACAGCCGGGATGGCCGATCCTCTTTCCAAAGAATCCACGCTCACCGAGGAGCGACAAGAGCAAAAGCTCCAGCGGCCTCGCATGTGGCGCGTGCTGCTTCACAACGACGACTACACGACCCAGGACTTCGTCGTCTGGGTTCTCGAGACGATTTTTCACAAGCCGCGCGGCGAGGCCTTCGCCATCATGATGAACGTGCACCAGTCCGGAATGGGGCTGGCCGGCATCTATACGCACGATGTGGCCGAAACAAAGGTGAAGTCCACCCGGCAGCTGGCCGAGCAGCACGAATTTCCGCTGCTGGTGACAATGGAACCAGACCCTGAGGGCAAGGAGTCTTAATAAGGCATACATGAGCAAACCCCCAGTCCCGTTCGCGCCCGAAACGTTGGAGACAATCCAGCGCGCATTCCGCCTCGCGACCGACCGTCGCCATGACACGGTCGGCCTCGAACACCTGCTGCGTGCGATTACCGACGAGCCTCAGGCGCGCGCGCTGCTCGCGACCTGTGGAGTGAAGGTGGAAGCGCTGCGTAAGCAGGTTGACGAGGTGCTCGCCAAGGCGTTCACGTCGGTACCGGCAACGACCTCGGTCGAGCCTGAGCCCACGGTGGGATTCGATCGCGTCATCCAGCAGGCGGTCGTGCATGCGGCTGTATCGAGTGCGAAGCATGTGGATACCGGCAGCCTGCTCGTGTTCATGCTGCAAGAGGAAGAAAGCCACGCGGCGTTCTTCCTGCAGAATCAGGGGCTCGATCGGCTGACGCTCCTGCGGGTCATCTCGCATGGTGGCCGGGGAAAGCCCGCGGAACAGGAAGGAGAGACGAGTCCGTCAGGTCCGCCATCGACGGATCCGCTCGAAGCGTACGCGACCGATCTCGTTGCGCGCGCGGCAGCTGGACAGATTGATCCGTTGATCGGACGCGCGCTCGAACTCGAGCGCATGATTCAAGTGCTCTGCCGGCGCCGGAAGAACAATCCGCTGCTGGTTGGCGAGCCTGGCGTCGGCAAGACCGCCCTCGCTGAAGGGCTGGCGTTACGGATTCACGAAGGCGCCGTCCCGGAGGCGCTCCGCAGCTCGAAGGTATACGCGCTGGACCTCGGCGCACTGCTCGCGGGGACGCGGTACCGCGGCGACTTTGAAGAGCGCGTCAAGCAGGTGCTGGAGCGCCTCGAGAAGGAACCGAACGCCATCCTGTTCATCGACGAGATTCATTCGCTGGTCGGGGCGGGCGCTGCGTCGGGCGGTGCGATGGACGCCGGCAACCTGCTGAAGCCCGCGCTGGCCAATGGCTCGCTCCGCTGCATCGGCTCGACGACGTTCAACGACGTCAAGCAGTCCTTCGATCGCGACCGCGCGTTGTCGCGGCGCTTCCAGAAGATCGACATCCTCGAGCCGTCGGAACAGGAGACGATCGAGATTCTGAAAGGCCTGCGTCCGCATTACGAAGCGCATCATGGCGTGAAGTACACCGACGAGGCGATTGGCGCTGCGGTCGCCCTCTCGGCGAAGCATCTCAAGGACCTGCATCTGCCCGACAAGGCGATTGACGTGCTGGACGAAGTCGGCGCGGCGCAGAAGCTGCTGCCGGTCGATCAGCGCGTCGCGGCGATCGGTCCGGAGCAGATTGAACAGGTCGTTGCGCGGATGGCCCGCGTGCCGGTGCAGGCGGTCTCGAGCGACGACCGTGCGGCACTCGCGACGCTCGACACCGAGTTGAAGCGGGTGATTTTCGGCCAGGAAGGCGCGATCGACGAGGTGACCTCCGCGATCAAGCTGTCGCGCTCAGGTCTCCGGTCGGCGGACAAGCCGATTGGGAACTTCCTGTTTGCGGGCCCGACTGGCGTCGGCAAAACGGAGCTCGCCAAGCAGCTCGCACGCATCCTCGGCGTGGACTTCATCCGCTACGACATGTCCGAGTACATGGAGAAGCACGCCGTCTCCCGCCTCATCGGCGCGCCGCCCGGATACATCGGCTACGAAGAAGGCGGGCTCCTCATCGATGCGGTCCGAAAGTCACCGCATGCGGTGCTGCTGCTCGACGAGGTCGAGAAGGCGCATCCCGACATGGTGAGCATCCTTCTGCAGGTGATGGATCACGCGACCTTGACCGACTCGCATGGTCGCAAGGCGGACTTCCGCCACATCATCCTGATCATGACGACCAATGCCGGCGCGCGCGACCTGTCCGATCGCCGTCTTGGTTTCGGCGAGGTTGGTGGCTCAGGGGTGTCGTCGCGCGGGGCGCTGGAGAAGATGTTCAGCCCCGAGTTCCGCAACCGGCTCGATGCGATCGTGCACTTCAACGCGCTCGGGCCGGTCGAGATCGAGCGCGTCGTCGACAAACAGATCGACGAGCTGCGCGCGATGGTTGCGTCCAGGGGTGTCGCCATCGAGCTGGATTTACTTGCGCGTGCATGGCTCGCGGCCGAAGGCTTCGATCGCGCATTCGGCGCGCGGCCGATGGCGCGGCTGATCGAGCGGAAGGTGAAGAAGCCACTCTCCGAGGCGATGCTCTTCGGGGCTCTCGCCGAAGGCGGCACGGCGCGCATCATCGTCGAAGGTGATGACATCAAGGTCACCACCAACCTCGAACCGCCAACCACGAACCAATAACCCGTGTCGCTAGCGAACATCCGTCGCGAGTACCTCGGCGAACCTCTCAGCGAGGTGCACTCGGATAGCAATCCGATGCGACAGTTCGCGCATTGGTTCGAGCAGGTTCGTCAGACCGAATCCGATCCGACGGCAATGGCGCTCGCGACCGCGTCGCCGGACGGACGGCCCTCCGTGCGAACCGTGCTCCTCAAGGGGATCGACGATCGCGGCTACATCTTCTACACGAACTACGAAAGCCGGAAAGCGCGCGAGATGGAGGCAACCGGCCGCGCCAGCCTGCTGTTCTTCTGGCCGTCAGTCGAGCGGCAGGTCCGCATCGATGGTGTCGTCGAGCGCATCAGCCCTGTGGAATCGGATGCGTATTTCGAGACCCGTCCGCTCGACAGCCGCTTGAGCGTCTACGCCTCGAAGCAGAGCGAGCCGATCGAGAACCGTGACGTGCTTGAAGAAGCGTTCGACCGTGTCAAGCGCACCTATGGCGACGGCCCGGTGCCGCGTCCCGAGTGGTGGGGCGGATATCGGATCGTTCCTGACGAATTCGAGTTCTGGCAGGGGCGAACCAGCCGTCTACACGATCGGCTCCGATACGTGAAGTGCGCCGACAATTCATGGCGCCGCGAAAGATTAGCCCCGTAGGTCGATGAGATATCTGGTCACCGCGCGAGTGAAGAAGGATCGACGCGACGCGCTGCGGCGCGCGATTGGCGATGGGTCGTTAGGCACCGGCTCGATCGCGGGCGACGAGTACCTGCACGACATGGCGCACGCGCGCGAGCTCGCCGACGGCCGCGTCAAGTGGGTCGAGACCTGCTTTTGTTCGACGCCGCTGCAGGAAGAGCGTCCGTACTGGGAAGAGTTCTTCGACTTCGATTCGATCAAGGACGCGCACGCTCGCGCCAAGTGCCGCGACGAGAATGGCACCGAGCCGTGGGCATGCTGCGGCTGCGACTGCACGAAGCGCCTCGAGGCGTGGCTCGGCAAGCAGGGGAAGTCTTTCAAACCGTAACGTGGACCGGCGCTGACGGCGGCCAGCGCCCCATCATTTGGTTTCCGTCACCATCTGCCGGCGCAAGTGTTCGCGGATGTGGGCGGCCTCCACATCCGTGAACGTCTCTAACCGCCGCGACGTCATGTTGATATCCGCCCGCATAATCCCGAGATTGGAGTGGCCGGGCGGCAACATCAAATGCCCGAGCTCGTGCGCCATCACGTCACCGAGCGTCGTGATGATGTCGCGGGGTGGAACCGGATTCAACTTCAGCACGCGGTCGTAGTAGATGTAAGCGCGTCCGATCGCAGGGGCACCCTGGCCCATGACGTCCGCCCGCAGCTTCGCCATCTCCGCTTTGAGCCTCGCCGGTGCCTCCGCCATGATGAGGATCATGTACGGCGCCACGATTTTCAGGCGGTTCGCATCCTCGCCGTCGATCCAGTTCACTTCCACGCCCCGCATCGCGAACACTTCGGCGGCGCGCTTCTTGGCAAACTTCAGGTAAACGCCCTGGACGCCGGCCTTATCATCGACGCGAACCGTGATGCGCAGTTCCGGCTGGGATTCCGGGCCGGCGGCGGAGACACCATCCGCCATCACCAGGCTTGCCGCCGCGACGAGTGCTGAAAGCGTTGACCGCCCCATGTCCGGTGCCTCCTCGTCTGGAGAGGCGGAACGGGACGGCGGAACCTCTAATGGAGGCTGAGAGGCGTAGAATCGGCGGCATTCCGAGTCAAAGTCCCGATGTCACGGCGCTGCTCCTGGCCTGGCGGGCGGGCGACGAAGATGCGCTCGGCCGCATCGTGCCGCTCGTGCAGGAGGAGCTTCGGCAGATTGCCAGGCGCTGTCTGCGCAGCGAGCGGGCGGATCACAGCCTGCAAGCGACGGCGCTGGTCAACGAGGCCTACCTGCGCCTGATCGACGCGCGCCGCGTGAACTGGCAGAACCGCACGCACTTTCTGGCGATGTCGGCTCGCCTGATGCGGCGAGTGCTGGTCGATTACGCGCGCACCAGAGGGGCGGACAAGCGCGGCGGCGACATGGTCCGGGTGACGCTGTCGGAGGCGACTGACCGACCCGACGACATCGGCGAGGACGTGATCGCGCTGAACGACGCGCTCGAGACGCTCGAGAAAATCGACCCGCGTAAAGGGCGTATCGTCGAATTTCGCTTCTTTGCGGGCCTGACCGTCGAGGAGACCGCCGCCGTCCTGGACGTGTCACCGCAGACCGTGGCGCGTGACTGGACGTTTGCCAAGGCCTGGCTTCGACGGGAACTCAAGCGCCGGTAACCTTTCCGCGACTTCCCGGTTCGTATAACCGTCGATGAGCAATCGCAGCACGTCCCGCTCCCGACGCGTCAGTGTCCGCATCCAACCTGCCTCTCCTGACCGGAGAGGCGGAAACGGACGCCAAAACCTCTCCCACCGATTGCCCGGACGATCGTCGTCGCCTAGAATTCCGCAACTCACGACAATCCGTTGCAATGGCCGATGGAAAGGTGGGCGGTGTGCGAGTGCTGGACGAGTTGGTCGGCGGCGTGGAGGCACATCGGTGAGCGCAGCGGATGCGCGCTGGCAGCGCGTGAATGAACTGTTTCACGCAGCACTGGCCAAGACGCAGATAGAACGCGCTGCGTACTTAACGTCAGAGTGCGGACCCGACGCGGCGCTGCGGGCAGAGGTGGAGTCGCTCCTCGCCGCGCATCGCGATACTGCTGGCGGCACGACGACGCTGCGTCAAGGTTCACGCATCGGAGACTACGAAGTCACGGGATTCATCGCGTCAGGTGCGATGGGCGACGTCTATCGGGCCCACGACACACGGCTCCGTCGCGACGTAGCCCTGAAGGTTCTACCTGAGACGTTCGTCCGCGACGCTGGCCGCCGCGCGCGATTTGAACGCGAGGCACGCACGCTCGCATCGCTGACACATCCACATATTGCAACCATCTACGGTGTCGAAGAGGCGGACGGGGTCAGCGCGCTCGCGCTCGAGCTCGTCGACGGCGAAACGCTTGCCGAACGCATCGCGCGCGGCCGATTGCCGGTCGAAGAGGCGCTTCGAATCGCGAGGCAAATGGCCGAGGCGCTCGAGACCGCACACGAACACGGCGTCGTCCACCGCGACTTGAAACCCGCGAACGTGAAGATCACGCGCGACGGCGTCGTGAAGGTGCTGGACTTCGGCCTCGCGAAGCTGGCGGATTCTCGAGGCGACGCGACACTGTCGCCGGCCAGCGCGGTCGCGACGCTGCCTCATATGACCAACGCCGGCGTCATCGTCGGTACGCCGGCGTACATGAGTCCGGAACAGGCACGCGGCGAACGGGCGGATCAACGCAGCGACATCTGGGCGTTCGGCTGCGTGCTGTATGAAATGCTTACCGGCCGGCCCGCTTTCAGCGCCAACACTGTCGCCGACACAATCGCGCGCGTGCTGGCGAGCGAGCCGGACGTGCGGGCGCTGCCGAAAGAGTTACCAGAAACGGTGCGCACCCTCATCACACGGTGCCTGGCAAAAGACCGTGTGCAGCGCATCCCGCATGCGTCGGTTCTCCGATATCTGCTCGACGAATCAAACGCGCCCAAGCGAGATGAAAGTTGGCGCGCATGGACGTTGCAGTTGCTTCAAGACCGCAACAGCCGCGCCGTCGTGATCGTCGCCCTTGTGTTCCTTATCCCTGCGATGAGTGGGGTGGTTCGCACGATCATTCTAAGTCGCCCACCGGGCGCCGAATCCGAGACGTCCGCCGGCGACGTATATCGTGCGGTCGTAGAAGTGCCAGCGGAACTCGACGTCGGCGCAGAGCGAGCGGCGGATCACTTTCTCTCAATTTCTCCTGATGGGCGCCGTGTGGCCTTCGTCGCTCGGGGTAGTGACGGCGCGATTCGACTATGGCTGCAGACGCTCGGCCAGTCCGTCACCCAACCGCTGTCTGGCACCGAAGACGCCAGTGATCCGTTCTGGTCGCCCGACGGTCGGTTCCTCGGATTCTTCCAAGGCGGCAAGCTGAAGAAGATGGCGTCTACGGGTGGCGGGCTCGTCATACTTTGTGACGCAAAGGGTGCAGGTGGGGCGACGTGGAATCGCAACGATGAAATCGTCTTCTCGGACTTCTTCGCATTGTACCGGGTGCCGGCTGCCGGTGGCACTTCTACACTCATCGCTTCACCTGGAACATCTTCATCGGATAGTTATCAGTTCCCATTCTTCCTTCCCGACGGCGAACACTTCATTCATCGCGGCGCCGGACGCCAGACCTTCCTTCGGTCGCTTGCATCAAATGAAGTCACCGAGTTGGGCGGCGGAGGGAATGCACAATTTGCGCAAGATCGCCTTGTATTCTGGCGCGATGGAACGCTCTTGGCGCAGAGACTCGACACCAATCGGCTTCGGCTGACTGATGACATTGTTCAACTCGCGGATGACGTACGCGGATCAATAAACGGTTCGTCATTCAGTGTGTCGTCGAGCGGCATATTGGTTTATCAGGCGCAGATCAAAGTCGATAGTCAACTCGCCTGGGTGAATCGTACCGGTAAAGTCTTGAGCACGTTTGGTGAACCAGCGAATTACAACGAGCTTGAATTGTCGCCCGACGCCCAGCGCCTGGCGGTCACGGTTGGCGATACAGTTCGAGGGACTTCGGACCTCTGGATCTTTGATGTGAACCGCGGCATCCGGACTCGGCTCACCTTCGACGCTCTCGACGACACGCGTACGGTCTGGTCCCCGGATGGTCTAACAGTAGCGTTCGCATCAAACCGAGCCGGAGGAACGTTCGGTTACGACCTGTACCAAAAGGCATCAAATGGGTCGGGTGCTGAGCGTCCGCTTCTGGAAGCCGATGGCCAGCAGTTCCCGGCAAGCTGGTCGTCCGATGGACGGCACCTGTTGTTTCAGATCGGCGCGAGTCTGATGGCTCTTCCGCTTGGCCCTGAGGCGAAGCCCTTTCACGTGCTCACGGTCGCGTCCGCAATCGGTGGAAGCATTCGCGGGCGCTTGTCGCCGGACGGGCGGTGGCTCGCGTACACATCTTCCGAATCCGCTCGCAATGAGGTGTATGTCGCCGCCTTTCCGAATCCGGCCGGCAAGTGGCTCATTGGCGCTGGTCTGTGGCCGCGTTGGAGTCGCGATGGCAACGAGTTGTTTTTCGTCGATCCCGCGAATCGCCTAACAGCGGTCTCGATTACACCAAACGGAGATGCGCTCACCGTTGGTGCAACAACACCCTTGTTTCAGCTCCTTTCTTCTGCGCGGGTTGGATACCCCTATGACGTCTCACCGGATGGACAAAAATTTGTCCTGGATACGTCCGAGCAAGTATCGGGAGGTTCGCTCAAGCTCCTTATCAACTGGCCGGCGATCGCGCGCAATTGACGGCCGCGATCGGGAGCTTGTGTTTCCCTTCGGACGATGGCATCGTCGTCGTCGTGAAGGGGAGCACGAACGCGATGGCTGCACCGAAGTTGATGACGATTGACGAGTACCTGCGCACGCCTGAGACCGTCGTGCCCGCGGAGTTGCGCTTCGGCGTCCTTCGAGTCGCGGAGTCGCCGACGCCGCGGCATCAATCGGCAGTGGCCAGGATCTTTCGAACGCTTGACGGCTACGTTGGCGCGCACGGCATCGGAGAGATCTGGCTCGCGCCGCTCGACGTGATTCTCGACGAGGAACGGGCGTTGATCGTCCAGCCCGATCTGATGTTCATCTCCAATGAGAATGCGTCGATCGTCAGGGATCGGGTGCGTGGCGCGCCGGACCTGATGGTGGAAGTGCTGTCGCCAAATCCGCGGATTGGCAAAACGGAAGAACGAATCGCGTGGTTTGCGGAGTACGGTGTGCGGGAATGCTGGCTTGTTCACGTCGATCGCCGTGAGGTGACAGTCATTACGTACGCGAACCGCCGCATCGCAACGAGGGTGACCTACGGCCGACGCCATTCCATTTGCTCGTCCGTGTTCTCGCAGTTCACCGACAGCTTTGATGACATGGTTGGACCAGAGCGTCGGCACGAATCACGCGGGTAGAACCAACCACGAATCACTAACCAAACGAGCTGTGCTAGTGTTTCCCTCGCACGGCAGCTTGGTGCTGTCGTTTCCGGATTCCCGGCCAAGGCGGCCGTGGGCAGGTAGGCATGAGCAACGCACCGATTGCGGACCCGAAAGGTCCGCGCCGCTCCAGTTTCCGCGTCTTCGAGGCAGCATCTTCTGCCGCGCGGCTTGAAGCAGCCGCAACATTTCTCCGACAATTTCCGGCCGATCACGCGATCACCATTGTCGCAGCGACGCGAGGTGCATCTGACGATTTCGCGCGCGGCATCGCGGCCGAGCGCGGCGCGACGCTTGGCATTACGCGCCTCAGCCTGACGCAGCTCGCGGCTCGGACAGCCGTGGTTGCGCTTGCCTCAGAGGGCAAAACACCGAGCAGCGGGCTTGGCGCGGAAGCCGTTGCCGCCCGCGCCGTGTTTACCGCGGCTCGCGATGCGTCGCTGCGGTACTTCGAGCCTGTCGCAGGCTCGCCGGGCTTTCCTCGCGCGCTCGCGCGCACGCTGCGGGAACTCCGTCTTGCGGGCATCAGCGCGGATGCGCTGCGCACCGCCGGAGCCGCTCGCGCCGACCTCGCCGATCTTCTCACCCGGTTCGAGGCGGCGTTCGGCGATGTCGCGGCAGCGGATCGCGCGGAACTGCTGCAGACGGCAGCGCGGTTGCTGCGCGGCCAGCCTCTCCGCGGCGCCGTGCTCCTGCTCGATACCGCCGTTTGCGATGGCTCCGAAGCGGCGTTGATTGGATCGCTTGCGGCAGGCGCTGACGATGTGCTCGCGACGGTCCCACACGGCGATCGCCAATCAGTCTCAGAACTCGTCCGCCTCGGCGCAACGCTGGAGCGAGCAGACGAAAGCGGAACCGGCGACCTGATTTCACTCCGCACCTATCTGTTTGAAACGGAGCTGGAGCCGCCGCATCGTGCGAGCGACGGTTCGCTCGAGCTCTTTTCCGCACCCGGTGAAGGCCGTGAGTGCGTCGAGATTGCCAGACGCGTTCTGAAAGAAACGCGGCGTGGCGTCCGGTTCGACGAGATGGCGATCTTCGTCCGGTCGCCGCAGAGCTATTTCGGTCTGCTCGAGCACGCTTTGCGCCGCGCAGGCGTCCCGGCCTGGTTCGATCGCGGCACGCGCCGGCCGCATCCTGCAGGACGTGCGTTTCTGGCGCTCCTTGCCTGCGCTGCCGAGCAACTCTCAGCGGCGCGGTTCGCTGAATACCTTTCGCTCGGTCAGGTCCCGCAGCTCGACGAAGCGGCGCAAAAGGTCTGGGTTGCATCGCATGACGAGACGCTTGGGATCGGGATCCGGGATCCGGGATCCGGGATCCGAAGCGACGACGAAATTCCTGCGGAGCAGAGCGAAGGAGACCCGGGTCGGGCGGTCGTTGCCGGAACGTTGCGCGCGCCGTGGAAGTGGGAGCGGGTCCTCAACGATGCGGTCGTCATTGGCCAGGATGCCTCGCGCTGGAAGCGTCGGCTCGAGGGGCAGGCGAACGAACTGAGGCTGCAAATCAGGGAGGCGGTCCGGCAGGAAGGTAGCGACACTGGAAAAGTGCGTGCGCTGGAGCTGATGCTCGAGCAGTGCCGTCACCTCAGCGCGTTCGCGCTCCCGATCATCGACGAGATTGCGGCGTGGCCAGCACGGGCCAACTGGGGTGAATGGCTCGATCGGTTCGAGCGTCTCGTGCCGCGCGTACTTCGGATGCCCGCCTACGTTCTGCGCGTGCTTGCGGACCTGCGGCCGATGGCCGAGGTCGGGCCCGTCGATCTCGACGAAGTCAGGCGCGTGCTCAGCGATCGTCTGCTGCTGCTCGATTCCGACCCGCCGGCGCGCCGTTTTGGACGGATCTTCGTCGGAACACCCGACCATGCGCGTGGTCGGGCCTTCCGCGTCGTCTTCATTCCTGGCCTCGCCGAACGGATGTTCCCGCAGAAGCCGCGCGAGGATCCGCTGCTGCTCGACGAGCGGCGCACTGAGCTGGACGCCTCGCTGCCGACGCAGGACGACCGGCTCGAGGCGGAGCGATTGCTGCTCCAGATTGCAGTCGGCGCCGCCTCGGAACGTCTGTATGTGTCCTATCCGCGGATCGAGCTCACCGAATCGCGCGCCCGAGTCCCCTCGTTTTACGCGCTGGACATCATGCGTGCCGTGACTGGCTCGGTTCCCGATCACGAGTCACTCGAGCGACAGGCGCAAGAGGCGGGCAACGCCACGCTCGCATGGCCAGCGCCGTCGCGTCCCGAAGACGCCATCGACAATCAGGAACACGATCTGGCCGTCCTTCGCCGGCTCCTGGACGAGAAAGAGCTGAACGCGGTCAAGGGCCATGCGCATTACCTGCTCGGTCTGAACGAGTGTCTGCGGCGTTCGGTCATCGACCGTTGGGCGCATGGTCAGCATCGCTGGTCCGCCAATGACGGTCTCATTCACGGCAAACCGTCAACGGCGCCGGCGCTCGTCGCCAACCGGCTGACCGAACGGTCGTATTCAGTCTCGGCGCTGCAGAAGTTCAGCACGTGTCCGTATCAGTTTGCGCTCTCTGCGTTTTACCGCCTCGAGCCGCTCGCGCAACCGGAACCCCTTCAGCGTATGGATCCGCTAACGCGCGGCAGCATCTTCCACGACATTCAGGCACGTTGTTTCAGGAAGCTGCAGGCCGCTGGCGCCCTGCCGGTGACCGACACGAACATCGAGGCGGCTCGTGAAGTGCTCGATCAAACGATCGACGAGGTGGCGACGCGCCAGCACGACGAGCTTGCCCCGGCCGTTGAACGGATCTGGGTCGATGAAATTTCGTCCATCCGCCGGGATCTGGTCGCATGGCTTCACTACCTCGCGCGCGATGGCGCCGAGTGGGAGCCAGTCCGCTTCGAGTTTGCCTTCGGTCGGGTGCCTGGTCTGCGTGATGCGACCAGCATTCGAGACGACGTGGTGCTCGCGGAGAGATTCAGATTGCGGGGGGCAATCGATTTGATTGAGAGCCACCGGCAGACGAAGGTGCTGCGGGTCACCGATCACAAGACGGGACGCAAGCCCGATCGAATCGAGCGAACCATCGTCGGCGGTGGGACGGTGCTGCAGCCGGTCCTCTACGCGATGGTAGTCGAGCAGGCACTGAGCACGCCGGTCAGCCACGGTCGCCTGTTCTACTGCACATCATCAGGCAGCTTCTACGAACACCCGATCCCGCTGAACGATCTCACGCGCAGCGCCGGAGTAGACGTGCTCCGCATCATCGATCGCGCCATCGAGGATGGTTTTCTCGCGGCAGCGCCAGCCGAAGACGCCTGCGATCGCTGCGACTTCATCGCCATCTGCGGACGCGAGGTCTCCAGGCGTATCGCGCGCAAGCCGGCCGACAAACTTGCGGATCTATACGCGCTGCGGAGCAAGCCATGACACTGGTCACCGATCGTTCGGACGACGACGCACGCCGCGTGATCCGCGAATCCATCGACGAAACCGTCATCGTCGAAGCAGCCGCCGGGACGGGTAAGACGACCGAGCTCGTGAACCGGATCCTCGCCGTCATTCGTGAGGGGCGGGCGGAAGTACGCGAAATCGTGGCGGTCACATTCACCGAGAAAGCAGCAGGTGAGCTGAAGCTGCGTCTTCGGCAGGGCCTGGAGATCGAGCGTCGCAAGGCTCACGACGCGGCGGTGATCCATCGGCTGGAGCAGGCGGTCGCAAGACTCGAAGAGGCGCACGTCAGCACCATTCACGGTTTCTGCGCCGACCTGCTGCGCGAGCGTCCTGTTGAAGCGCGCGTGGATCCCTTGTTCAAGGTGCTCACGGAAGGGCAGGCCGAGCGGCTGTTCCGTACAGCATTTGATGCGTGGTTCCAGTCTCAGCTCGAGAATCCGCCGGAAGGCGTTCGGCGGTCGCTGCGTCGACCGAGCCGCGCGGTGCGACCGGGTGACGCCGACGAAGACGGCCCTCTCGAACGGCTGCGCCGAGCCGCGTACGACCTTGCGCAGTGGCGCGATTTCCGCGGCCAGTGGACGAGAGAGCCGTTCGATCGCGCCGCAGCAATCGGGCCCATCATCGAGCTCGTTCACCGCGTCGCCGATCTTTCTGCGAAACCATCGTACGCCGGCGACAATCTTTATCTCGACACCGAGCCCGTCCGCCGAGCGAGCCGTGATCTAAGGGAAATCGAATCCCGAACCATCGGATCCCGGATCGCGGATCCCGGATCGCCGGAACTCGATTTCCTCGAGGCACGACTGATCGAGCTGCACCGCAACCGAGACTTCAAGCGGCGGCGCAAAGGGAGCGGTCCGACTTACGGCAAGACCATCACTCGTGCGCAGGTCCTGGAGGCACGCGACGCGCTGATGATGGCGCTGGTGGAATTCCAGGTGCAGGCGGACGCGGAGCTCGCCGCGTTGCTTCATGGTGAGCTGCTCGCGTGCGTCGATCGCTATGAAGCGTTGAAGCAGCGTGAGGGCGCACTCGACTTCCTCGATCTGCTCGTGCGCGCGCGCAACCTTGTCCGCGACGACGGGACGGTCCGGCGCGATTTTCAACGGCGGTTCAAGCGAATCTTCGTCGACGAATTTCAGGATACCGATCCGCTGCAGGCCGAGTTGCTGCTGCTGCTTGCGTCGGGTGATCCGCGCGAGAGCCGCTGGGGCCACGTGACGCCGGAAGCCGGAAAACTGTTTGTCGTCGGCGACCCGAAGCAGTCGATTTATCGATTCCGGCGCGCGGATGTCGACGTGTATCGCCGCGTCTGCCAGCTTCTCCAGGCGTCGGGCGGGACAGGCGTGGAATTGCGGAAGAGCTTCCGCGCGGTGCCGAACATTCAACGCGCGGTCAACGTCGCGTTTTCAACGGTGATGGACGGGGATGTGGAGTCGATGCAGGCGCACTACGTGCCGCTCGAGGCATCGCGCACCGACACGTCGCAGCCCTCGGTCGTCGCGCTCCCAGTGCCGCGGCCGTACGGCCGCTACTCGGTCTCCGCGATGGAAATCGAGAAGTCGCTTCCTTCGGCGGTCGGCGCGTATGTCGAGTGGCTGATCAACCGCAGTGGATGGACCGTCACGGAGCGTCGTAACCCGGATGCGCGGATTCCGGTCGAGCCTCGCCACATCTGCCTGCTGTTCCGCAGGTTTGTGAGCTACGGCGAAGACATCACGCGGAAATACGTCGAGGCGCTCGAGGCGCGCGGCATTCGCCAGCTACTCGTCGGCGGCAAGACGTTCCACGACCGCGAGGAAATCGAAACGATCCGGGCGGCCCTCACGGCGATCGAATGGCCCGACGATCAGCTTTCGGTCTTCGCGACGCTTCGTGGCGCACTCTTCGCGATCGGCGACGAGGAACTCCTCGACTATCACCATCTGGCCAGGTCTTTTCATCCGTTCCGCATTCCTCAGACGCTGTCCGCGCATCTTGAACCGGTCCGTGACGCGTTGCAGCAGCTCGCCCGATTGCACGCGGGGCGCAACGGCCGGCCCGCCGCGGATACCGTTGCGGCGCTGCTCGATCACACGCGCGCGCATGTCGGCTTCGTGCTTCGCCCCGGCGGCGAACAGGCGCTCGCCAATGTCCTTCACGTCGCCGAGCTTGCGCGGCAGTACGAGTTCGAAGGCGGTATGTCGTTCCGCGGATTCGTGGAGACGCTGCACGAGCGCACTGCGGCCGCGCAGGCCGCTGAAGCCCCGATTCTCGAAGAGGGAAGCGATGGGGTGCGGCTGATGACCGTTCACAAGGCCAAAGGCCTCGAGTTTCCCGTGGTGATCCTCGCCGATATGACCGCGCGGCTGACGCCCTACGATGCGTCGAGACACGTCGACGCGCAACGGGGAATCTGCGCGCTTCGGATTGGCGGCTGGTCGCCGAAGGACCTCAACGATCACAAGGATCTCGAACTGCGTCGGGAGCAGCGGGAAGGTGAGCGCGTCGCCTACGTGGCCGCCACACGAGCGCGCGACCTGCTGGTGGTGCCCGCGGTCGGCGACGAGCCGTACCCGGACGGCTGGGTCGCCCCGCTGAACGGCGCGATCTATCCCGCTGAAACAGCACGGCGCAATGCGGCTTCCGCACGCCACTGCCCTGCGTTCAAGAGCAAGGACAGCGTGCTCGAACGGCCGGACGGCGATCCCGCAACATCCCGGACCGTTTGCCCCGGAGAGCATCGTGTCGGCACCGGAGATCAGTCCTATTCCGTCGTCTGGTGGTCGCCAGAGCCGGCCGTTCTCAATCTCGAGGCGGAAGCGCCCCTCGGATTACGCCGCGACGATCTCATCGTGAAGGATGTGGCGCCGGAAACGCGTGCGCGCTACCAGCGAGAGTACATGTCCTGGCGTGACGCCCGCGACGAGGCCGTGACGCGTGCGACGGAACCCTCAATAGGAGTGATGACCGCGACCGAGGCGGCTGCGAACGGTGTTGACCTCGACGTTGCAAACATCGACGTTCGTGTCGAAGATCTCAGCGCCAGCAGCGCACGCGAAGGCGGGGCACGGTTTGGAACTCTCGTTCACGCCCTGCTGGCCGACGTGCCGCTCGAGAGCGCGGAGGGTGATCTCGTCGAACGCCTTGCCTCGGCGCATGGCCGCGTGCTCGGCGCGAATGCCGAGGAGATTGATTCGGCCGTCGCGATTGTCCGCGGTATCGTGCAGCACCCGCTCTTCGCGGACGCCGCGCGAGCGGCCAGGAATGGACGCTGCTATCGCGAGACGCCCATCACGCTGCGCATGGACGCAGGTGGGCTCATTGAAGGGTTCGTGGATCTCGCGTTCGAAGTCAACGGCGAGATGGTCGTCGTCGATTTCAAGACGGATCGAGAACTGGACGGCGCCCTGGAAACGTATCGCAGGCAGGTCGGGATCTACGCTCACGCGATCGCGACGGCGACAGGTCTCCCTTCGCGGGGGATTTTGATGAAAATTTAAACGTCGTAGAGACCGACGTTAAGGTCGGCCTCTACTGGTAAATAGGTTTCCAGCGATCGGTCGCAGGCGAGTACTGATATTGCGATTCACAGCATTCGCATTCGTAGTACTCGGTGACCATTGGCGGCCCCAGATGCGGCGGGCTGACGTGACGACGCAGCAGCATCAGCGCATCCGTGCGGCACTGCGGACACCGGCGGAGCTCGCCGACCGCACGGCCTTTTTCAAACGTATGGCGGATTGAGAAATCCATCAGACCACCCGTCTTACCCGCTTCCAGCCGACGAAGACGAGCGACGCTGCGGCGAGCCACCAGCGGCGCCGCACGTACCACGGTTTCGCTGCGTCGTACTCACGACGGCCGCCGCGCGGGTTCGCTCGTCGATCCGATCCGTTTGACCGCTCCTCGGCGCTCACTACGGCCAGCTTACCACCGCAGTTCCGATTGAAAGCTCGACGGGACGTTACGGAAGGAACGAAAGTTGTAATGATGCGTGACCAGGATGATGGGAGCAGGACGAAAGAAAGTTCTCCTGGTCGAAGACGACGTCGATCTGGCGCAGCTATATCGAGGCGTCCTGCGCATGTCCGGGTTCGACGCCGCGCACGTAATGGACGGCATGTCGGCCTTGCGTCTTCTTGAAGAGGAAGTTCCCGACCTCATCGTGGTGGATATGCACCTTCCCGTGCTCAACGGCGACGAGCTCCTGAGGGAAATCGCCGCGCACGCCGACCTGCGGCATATTCCTGCCATTGTTGTGACAGGCTCGGACATACAACCGGATATGGCGGTCGAACGGGCCAAACAGATTCTCCGGAAGCCCTGTCCGCCGGATCGGCTCGTTTCCGTGGTCGAACGCTACGTTCGCGCTGCCTGATAGGCGTCGGCTCGGAGATTTCCGCCATCCGCGATACGTCGGCCTGAACGTTGCTGAGGCGAAACCCGTGACTGGTCGCCTGGGGAGTTACAAGGACATCGCCTGGTTTGTCGCGAAGTACGGCCGTGCTGAGTTTGTCACCCGGGCATTGAACGGCGAAGACGCGCCTTCCGCCGATCGGCCGGCGGCCGACGCGTTTGCACGCGACCTCGAATCGCTCGGGCCCACATTCGTCAAGCTCGGCCAGATTCTCTCGACGAGGGCCGACCTGCTGCCGCCGCCCTATCTCGATGCGCTCGCGCGCCTGCAGGATCAGGTCGAGCCATTTCCGTACGAAGATGTCGAGCGCACGATTCGCGCAGAGCTCGGTGTCCGCGTCTCGCATGCGTTTGTCGAATTCGACAAGCTTCCGATCGCTGCCGCGTCGCTGGGGCAGGTGCACCGAGCTGTCCTACGGGGCGGCCGCGCGGTCGCTGTCAAAGTGCAACGCCCCGGCATCCACGAGCAAATCGAAAGGGACCTTTCCGCATTCCACGAAATCGCCACGGTCATCGATCGGATCGGCGCTGTACGGACTATGGACGCCGCGCGCGTTGTCGATGAGTTCAAGCGGACGCTGCTCTCGGAGCTCGATTATCGCGAGGAGGCGCGCAACCTCGTGACGATCGCCCATCAGTTGCGCGACTTCGAGCACATCGTCGTGCCGCTGCCGGTCGACGACTTCACAACCGCGCGTGTCCTGACGATGGATTACGTCGCGGGGACGAAGATCACGGCGGTCAGCCGTGTGGAATGGACCGAAGTGGACGGGGCTGCGCTCGCCGAGGATCTGTTCCGCGCCTACTTGCATCAGATCTTGATCGACGGCGTCTTCCACGCCGATCCGCATCCGGGAAACGTGCTGCTGACGCCAGACAGGCGCATCGCGCTCATCGATCTCGGCATGATCGGGCGCATCTCGAGCACGATGCAGGAGCAGCTCTTCAAGCTGATTTTGGCCATTGGCGAGGGCCGCGGCGACGATGCTGCAGAGATCCTGATTTCGCTCGGCGAGCGTCACGAAGACTTCAACGAGCCAGACATGCGGCGCGCGATCGCCGATTTGATCGGCCGATTCCACCGTTTGAGAATGCGCGAAATGAACGTCGGGCGCGTGATGCTCGAGATGTCGCGCAGTAGCAGCGAACACGGGTTGAAAATGCCGCCCGAGCTGGCGCTGCTCGGCAAGACGCTGCTGCACCTCGACGAGGTGGGACGCGTCCTCGATCCGGAGTTCGACGTCAACGCGTCGCTGCGCCGCAACGCGTCGTCTGTGATGCGGCGCCGCATGCTGAAGAGCGCGACGCCGGCCAACGTGTTCTCCGCGGCGATGGACGTTCGGGAGTTTGCGGAACGGCTGCCTGGGCGAGTCAATCGCATCCTCGACGCGCTGGCCGCCAACGATCTGCGATTCAAGGTCGAAGTGATCGATCAGGGCTCGATCATCGACGGCCTGCAGAAGGTCGCCAACCGGATTGCGCTCGGCCTCGTGCTGGCCGCGTTGATTGTCGGGGCCGCGATGCTGATGCGCGTCCCGACCAGCCTCACGATCTTCGGTTACCCGTGGATCGCGATGCTGCTGTTCCTGGCGGCGGCCGCCGGCGGCTTCTGGATGGCGTGGACGATCCTCGCCGGCGACGTCAGAAAAACACGCACGCGGTGATCTGGTCGCGCGCCGAAGAGGCGGACCTTCAGGTCCGCCTACCGTTATCCCTGATGCGCGGCCGCGCGTTCCGTGCCGGGAACGTTCATCAGCTCGGGGTGCGCCGACACATGCGCGTTGACGATGTTCGTCGCAGCGGTAACGGCAGCCGGATCGCCCGAGCGGTACGTCGCGTTTGCGTCGATCAGACCCTTCTGGGTCGCGGGCGTCGCCTCAGGACTGTCGTAGATGGCAGAAACCGGGCACGCAGGCACGCAGGCGCCGCAGTCGATGCACTCTTCAGGATGGATGAAGAGCATCGGTGACTGCTCGAACTCGGGTTCATCCTTGCGGGGATGGATGCAGTCAACTGGGCAGACGTCAACGCAGGCGGTGTCTTTGGTGCCGATGCAGGGGTCGGTGATGATGAAGGCCATTGCGCCTGAGCTTACACAAAACATCGGGGCAATTCCAAGTTGACGTCCGACGACACGGCAAACACCATCCAGGGCGGTCTCACGGACTCCGAGAAGCGCGCCAACGTCTTACGGCTCGCGTTCGGCGGGGATCAAGAACGATTCGACGAGTTCTGCCGGATGATTCGTGAGGAAATACCCGGCGGGACAGCCGTCGTGCTGCGGGGAAGCGCGGTCACCGGAACGCGGTGGAAGGACGGTGCGCCGTTTGACGCCGACGGTCCGGGCACGAGCGATCTCGATCTCACGCTCGTCGGCGACGAAGCGGTGGCGCTGTTCAAACCGACAGGCTTTTTCGTCCCTGGCGTGCACTCGCGGCCCGTATCCGACGAGGACCCGGACATTGCGCCGTCGTTGATTCCGCTTCGCGAGGCGCTGATGGTGATGACTGGAAGGCCCGTCAACATCCAGGCTTCGCGCGACGTCGTGATCCAGTTTCGCGGAGGACTGCTCGACCAGCCGTTCCTGACGCTGATCGAGAAGGCGGGTGAGGCAGGTGGGGCTGGTGAGGGGGGTCGGGCAGGAGAGGCGGAATAGCGTGCGGCTCTTGTCGTACAACATCCGCCGCGGCGGCGCCGGCCGCGAGGCTGCGCTCGCTTCCGTTATATGCACCGTTAATCCTGACGTGGTTGTTCTGGAGGAGGCGACCCGCCCAGACGTGGTCGAGCGTCTTGCGCGCGACACGGGGATGCGGCATTGGTCGTCGAAGGCGGGCAAATCGCTCGCATTCATGAGCCGCGATTCCGTCTCCTCGTTTGCCGCCCATCGTCCGCCGATCTCGCGTCACGCGTTCCTCGAAATCGTCCCGGCGACGACGAGCTGGCGTGTCTTCGGCGTCCACCTCAGCGCAGTGCATGCGGCATGGACGGAGCGCCGGCGCCTGTTCGAGCTGCGCGCGCTGCTGCGTACGGTTGCCGCACATCAAGCCGGTCCCCACATCCTGATCGGAGACTTCAATACCGTGGCGCCCGGCGATATCTTCGACGTCCGGCGGCTGCCGAGACGACTGCGCGCACTCGTGTGGCTAAGCGGCGGGCATATCCGTTGGCGTACGATTGCGACCGTGCTCGCCGCTGGTTACGTCGATTCGTTCAGACAGCTGCATCCCGACGATCTCGGCTACACGCTGCCGACGCCCGATCCGCACGTGCGGCTCGATTACGCGTTCGTGCCCGGCGCGTTCGTGCGGCACGTGCGATCGTGCGAAATCGTCAGGACGCCGGACGTGGCCAGCGCATCCGATCACTTTCCGCTGCTCGTCGACGTCGAAGAACCGTAAGGATTCAATGGAGCATCGCGTTCTTGGAGCAACTGGATTGCAGGTTCCCGTCGTGGGAATGGGGACGTGGCACACCTTTGACGTTACTGGTCCGGAAGCAAACGAACGGAAGCGGGTTACGGACGCGGCGTTTCAGGCAGGGGCGACCTTCTTCGACTCCTCGCCGATGTATGGCGAAGCCGAACGTGTTCTCGGGAGGACGCTGCGCGGGCGCCGCGACGAAGCGATCATCGCCACGAAAGTGTGGACGTCCAATGATCGCGAGGCGACAAGGCAAATCACCGCCTCATTGGCGTGTTTCCGCCGCCGTGTCGATGTGTTCCAGGTGCATAACCTGGTCGCGTGGCGCACTCGGCTCGAGCAACTGCAGCAGCTCAGAGACGAGGGTGCGGTGCGCGCCATCGGCATCACCCATTACGCGGCCAGCGCGGCGGACGACCTCCTTCGCGCCATGAAGGACCCACGCGTCGAGGCCGTGCAGGTGCCATACAACCCGCGCGAGCGCTGGATCGAATCGTCGATCCTTCCCGCGGCCGCCGACCTCGGACTCGGCGTTATCGTCATGCGGCCGTTTGGCGAAGGATCGCTCGCCCGCATGCGGGTGAACTCGTCCGCGCTCGACCCGCTGAAACCGTTCGGCATCCGCTCATGGCCGCAGGCGCTGCTCAAATGGATTCTCAGCGACACGCGGTGTCACGTCGCGATTCCGGCGACCTCGTCCGCCGATCATCTGTTGACGAATGCGGCCGCAGGTGATCCTCCCTGGCTCGGTCCGGATGAGCGCAGTTACATTGCAGGGCTCGCTGGGCACTCATCGTGAATGTGCGCAGTAGGGGCAGACCTTCCGGTCTGCCCCAAGAAGGAGCACACCGCAATGAAACGTCGTCAACTCACTATGATGGCGATACTGCTCATGCTGCTCGCGGTCGGGGTGTATGCCCAGACCAACTTACAGCCTGAGCGGTTTACCGCCAACGCGGTTTCGACGAGTCCGGAATACGGCACGGGGCAGCGGATCGTCGAAATCACTGTTGACCGGTGGTCGCCGAATGCAGAGCGCGAACGGCTGGTGACCGCGCTGCAGACGAAAGGGCCAGACGAGCTGCTCAAGCAGCTGCAGAAGAACAAGCCGCTAGGGCGCATCCGGACACCAGACTCGCTCGGATATGACCTCCGGTACGCACAACAGACGCCGCTTCCCGAGGGCGGGCGGATGATTGTGATCGCGACGGATCGTCCGATCGGCTTCTGGGAAGCAACCCAGCACCCGCGCTCGTTCGACTATCGGTTCACCGTGATTCAGATGAAGCTGGATCGCGAGGGGAACGGGACGGGGACGCTCTCGTATGCGACGCGCATCACGGCGCACGAGAACAACGTGATCGGGCTGGAAGATTTTGCGACGCAGCCGATCATGTTGAACAACATCAAATCGAGGCCGAAGAACGCGACGGAGTGAGATCGCGGCTCCAACTCAGTAACGTCGCTTCTGTTGTCTTACAAGATCGAACTTCGCCGTATCGGCAATCGCCATGACGGCCATCACGCCTGCCTGAATCGGATCGCTCACGACGAGGTCGGCAGCGTCAGGAACGCTGCCGGCCATGTTCAGCGAGATCACATACAGCCCGGTCTTTCGGACTTCCTCCACCGCCTGCGAGATGGCGCCGCCCATCAGTGAGCCGGCGAGCACGAGCAGCTTGACGCGTGGAAGGCGCGCGGTGGCGCGGACCGCGGCGGCAAGCTCCTGCTCACCGACGAGAGGAATCGTGTCGACGGAGATGCGCTCGCCACGGATGTTGTGGCGATCCGCTTCCGCGATGGCGCCGAGTGCAACCTGGCCCACCTGGGCGCCGCCTCCCATGACGATGATCCGCTTGCCGTAAATCTTGGCAAAGGATGGGATTTCCTCGAGGCCGTGGACGCCGTTGAGCCGTTTGAGATCCGCAAAGAGCGCATCCGGCGGTCCCTCGAGCGTCACCTCGAAATAGATATCCGCGTGTTCCCCGGCGGAATGGAGATCGACGTAGCGGATGTTGGCATTGTGATCGGCCAGCACCTTGGTGACCGCGGACATCATGCCCGGACGGTCCGAGGCCGTGACGACGACGGCGTAGAGCGTGCTCATGCGGTGAGCCGATGTTATCGCGGAGGCTTGCCGAGCGCCACGAGCGACTTCAGGATGACCGCTTGCGGGATGAAACGAATGATCTGGTCCCGCATCCAGCAGCCGACTGCGTTGTCGATCGATCCCATACGCGCATTGCGCTTCGCGAGCGCCACGACGGCGTGCGTCCGAGGTATCCGGACCCGCTCGTACCGCCGCAGGGCGGCCTCGATCGAGGGTTGCTCGTCGACGTCGCGCAGCGACGAGCCGAGCACGACGGCATCTTCGAGCGCCTGTGCGGCGCCCTGGCCCGCGTGAGGCAGCATCGGATGCGCGGCATCGCCCAGCAGCGTGACGGCCCCGTGGCCCCACGGACTGATTGGATCGCGTTCGAATAACTCGTCGAGGCGCAGATCCTCGCGCGGTGTTGCCCGGACGATGGCACGAAACGGTTCGTGGAACTGAGCCGCGCAGTGTTCCGCGACCGCCATTGGGCCCCGTGGCTCGTCGAAGTGCGCCGCCTTTATCGACAGATACCAGTAGACCTCTCGTTCACCTGCCCGTGCGAGGCCGGCCTCGAACCCGTGACCGAAATACTGCGCGCCGCTCGCGCCGCCCAGGTACGCAACAACGTCCCGCGCGACGCCGCGAATGGCCAGCAGCCCGCTCGGCCGGGGTGGACGTTCCGCGGGATGTAGCTGCGTGCGCATAGCCGATGCAACTCCGTCGGCGCCGACGAGAATCTGGCCTTCGGCACTTCGGCCATCCGCCAGCTTCAGATGAACACCATCCGGGTGAGTGACAAAACCGGACGCGGCAGATTCGAGATCGATGGAGGAAAGGCCGACGGCATCGAGCAGGGCCCCGTGCAGCACCGGGCGCAGGATGCACACCGTGTCCTCGTCAAGCAGCATCCGCACCGATGCGACGTCGAAGCGGCGCAGGACCGTTCCGTCGGGACGCCGCATCTCGCCGCTCGTGGCGACGAAACCACCATGCCGGACGGCATCGCCAAGGCCCAGCTCACCAAGCGCGTGCATGGCATTGGGAGCGAGCAGAACGGCGAATCCAAGTTCGCGTGGAGAAGCGGCACGCTCGAAGACGCGGACGTGCCATCCTGCCCGGCGCAGCGCAACAGCGGCCGCGAGGCCGCCAATCCCTGCTCCGACGACGAGGGCCTTAGGCACGATCGGTTACAGGGTCTTCGCGCCGGTATCGACAGCTGGCACGGTGATGATTCCGCGCTCGCGGTAAATGGGACGGATGACGGCGCGGATCGCCGGAAGCTTGTACGCGAACCAGGCGCTGCCCGCGAGGCAGATGATCCCGCTGACGAGCACCGTCCTGGTCGCGCCATATCGTTCCGCCATGATTCCCCCGAGCAGACTGCCGATGGGGACTGTTCCGAAGAACGCCATCGTGTAGAACGACATCACGCGTCCACGGAGGCGTTCCTCGACGATGGTTTGCAGGATGGTGTTGGTGGCGGCGAGGTGGATCATGAAACCGCCGCCGGCGATCGCCAGCACCAGGAACGCGGGCCAGAGGGAAGTGGTGAACGAAAAGATCACCAGACCGATGCCGAAGACCGCCGACGCCCACATGATGATGCGGCCCAAGCCGACGACCGACTCACGCTGCGCGAGATAGAGCGCGCCGGTCAGCGCTCCCACACCCGTCCCGGTCATGAGCAGGCCGAGGGTATTCGGGCCTCCATGCAGGACCTGCGCGGCAATGGCCGGCATCAGCACCGTATACGGAGTGCCTGCGGTGCTGACGATCGCGACCAGCAGCAGGGCCGAGCGAATCGGAATCGAGTGGAACACGTACTTCCACCCGTGGTGCAGCTCCTCCAGGAGATGCATTTCCGCGGCTTCCTGATGGACACGCGGTGTTACGCGCATCGCGACAATGGAAGCGATGACGGCGAGGTAGGAAATCGCATCGATGGCAAAACACCAGCCTTCCCCAAACGCGGCAATCAGCACACCGCCAATCGAGGGTCCGATGATCCGCGTGCCGTTGACCATCGAGGAGTTCAGGGCGATGGCGTTCGGCAGGTCACGGCGATCCTCGACCATCTCGCTGACAAACGCCTGCCGGGCCGGTGTGTCGAACGAGTTGATGATTCCCTGCACGACCTGCAGCCAGATGATCTGTTTGACCGTGATGATGTCGGTGAATGTCAACACGGCGAGCAGTGCTGACTGGAGGAGAGATGCGACCTGGGTCCACAGTAGGATCCGCCGCCGGTCGTGGCGATCGACGAGCACGCCCGCAAACGGCGTGATGATGAGGGTCGGTATCTGGCCGGCAAAACCGGCAACGCCGAGCAGCAGCTCCGATCCGGTCAGCCGATAGACCAGCCAGCTCGTCGCCACACGCGTGATCCAGGTGCCAACGAGGGAAATACTTTGACCGCCGAAGAAGAGGCGGAAATTGCGATGCTGCAGGGCGCGCGTCAGGCGCCCCGCGGGCGAGGGCATGAGTTCATTCTAGACCGCGCACGAATCGAACTATCAGATCCTCGACCGTTGCGCGTTGATCGAGATGCGGCGAGTGTCCGCACCGTTCGAGCATGATGCTCTCGCACCGGCCACCCAACGCCGCCAGCAGCGTGTTGACCTGACGTTCGGTTCCGTACTCGTCCTGCTTTCCCTGAATGATGAGCGTGGGACACCTGACTTCTGGCAGGTATCCCTCGATGTTCCACGCGCGGAACTCGGGGCGTAGCCACACATCGGTCCAGTACTGGAAGAGCGCGTCCACGTTGGTCCCGTGGTGGCGCGCGAGGCGGGTGCGCAGGTCGCTGGTGCGGTACAAATCGCGGAGCTCGGCGATGCGGTTGACCGTCACGTCTTCGACAAAGACATGCGGCGATTCGAGAATCAGCGCGTACGGATCGCCGGCGTCCGATCCCGCATAGATCAACGCTATGGAAGCGCCATCGCTGTGTCCGACGATGATGGGACGCCTGATGCCGAACATGTCGACGAGCCGCGGCAGAACCGTCAGCGCTTCGTGATGCATGAACAGCGTCGTTCTGGGCGCGGTCCACGCGTCCGACTTGCCGTAGCCACACCGGCTGTACACGAGCCCGCCGCAGCCAAGGCGCGAGCAAAGTTCCGCGGGAAAGCGCCTCCACTGGCTGATTGACCCGAGCCCTTCGTGCAGAAACACCATTGTCGGCGCATCGGTCGGCGAAGGACCGTGCCATGCGTACTCGAGCCGAGCGCCGTCGACCGTGACGAAATCCTGCATCCCGCGGCCCACACTCCCTGACGCGATAGGATAAGCGCGTGATCGCGCTGCCGGATACCTTCAACGCGGCGAGCTGGTTCGTCGATCGCAACGTTGCTGAAGGGCGAGGCCCCAAAGTTGCGATTGAGTGCGGCGACCAACGCATCACCTACGCGGAAGTGCTCGAGCATGTCAACCGCGCCGGCAACATGTTGCGCCACCAATTCGCGGTTCGGATCGAGGAGCGGATCGTGCTGCTGCTCCTCGACGGTCCCGAGTTCATCTACACGTTCTTCGGCGCGGTGAAGATCGGCGCGATCCCGATTCCCACGAGCACACTCTGGAAACCGGCGGATTACGAGTACGTCCTGAACGATTCCCGCGCGCGCGTCATCGTCATCAGCGAAGCCTTGCTGCCGCAGTTGCAGGCGATCCCGCGCGAGCGCCTCCGGCACCTCAAGCACGTTGTTGTCGTCGGAGCGGCGTTCCACGAATTGATGGCGGAGGCGTCTCCGGAACTCGAGGCTGAGCCGACGAGCAAGGATGATCCGGCGTTCTGGCTCTATTCCTCCGGGAGCACCGGCTTTCCAAAGGGATGTGTTCACCTGCAGCACGACATGGTCGTCTGCACCGAGCTGTACGGGAAGGGCATCCTCAACATGACCGCGGCCGATCGCTGCTTCAGCGTGGCCAAACTGTTTTTCGCCTACGGTCTCGGCAACGCCATGTATTGTCCCTTCGGTGTTGGCGCGACGACGGTTTTATGGCCCGGGCCCCCGGCCGCGGCCAGCGTCTACTCGGTTATCGAGCGGCACCAGCCGACGCTCTTCTTCTCCGTTCCGACCAATTACGGGATGCTGCTCGCCCACACGCGCGAGGGGCGCGACTTCGATCTGTCGAGCATCCGGCACGCGGTTTCGGCGGGCGAGTCGCTGCCTTCAGCGTTGTTCGATCGGTTCAAGCGGCGCTTCGGTGTCGAGATTCTCGACGGCATTGGTTCGACCGAGGTCCTGCACATCTTCATCTCCAACCGCCCGGGCGCCATTCGTCCAGGGTCGAGCGGGCGGATCGTCGACGGATACGACGCGCGGATCGTCGATGACGACACTCGCGACGTCGCTGTCGGCGAGATTGGCAACCTGCTCGTCAGTGGCGATTCGACCTGCGCGTGCTACTGGAACAAACACGAGAAGACCAAGACAACGATCGAAGGTCGTTGGATTCGAACCGGCGACAAGTACTACCAGGACGGCGACGGCTATTACTGGTACGCAGGCCGTTCCGACGACATGATGAAGGTGGGCGGAATCTGGGTGAGTCCTATCGAAGTGGAGAACGCGCTCATCGAGCACTCCGCGGTGCAGGAGTGCGGTGTGGGTTCACGTGCGGATCATGACGGCCTGCTGAAGCCGTACGCGTTCGTCGTTCTGAAGAACGGCAAGGCTGGAACACCCGAGCTGGCGGCAGAGTTGCAACAATTCGTGCGCGCGCGCCTCTCGGAATACAAAAGGCCGCGTTGGGTGGAGTTCATTGACGAGCTGCCGAAGACCGCGACCGGCAAGGTGCAGCGCTATAAACTTCGAGAAAGAGCGGCGCGCTCGGCGGAGTTGACGACGTGATTGAGACCAGAGAGATCGTCGATTATCAGGTCAGTCCCGGCGCCTATAAGCATTGGCGTGTGTCGTACGCCGACCGGGTGGCGACCGTCATCATGGACGTCGCCGAAGACGGCGGCCTCAGGCCGGGCTACAAGTTGAAGCTGAACTCATACGACCTCGGTGTCGACATCGAGCTGCACGACATCCTCCAGCGCATCCGCTTCGAGCATCCGGAAATCGGTGCGGTCGTGATCACGAGCGCAAAGAACCGGGTGTTTTCATCGGGGGCGAACATCTACATGCTGGCGCAGTCGAGTCATGCGTGGAAGGTGAACTTTTGCAAGTTCACCAACGAAACGCGCAACGGCATCGAGGACGCCAGTCATCACTCCAGTCTGAAGTTTCTGGCGGCCTGCAACGGCACGACCGCCGGTGGCGGGTACGAGCTGGCGCTGGCGTGCGACGAGATCATCCTCGTCGATGACCGGTCCTCAGCCGTCAGCCTGCCCGAAGTGCCGCTGCTCGGCGTACTCCCTGGCACTGGCGGCCTGACGCGGCTCACCGACAAGCGGCGGGTGCGGCGCGACCACGCCGACATCTTCTGCACGAGTCCAGACGGCGTGAAAGGCACGCGCGCCAAAGAGTGGGGCCTCGTGGATGAAACGGTGCGTACGCAGGAGTTCACGGACTTTGTCGGCAAACGCGCCGCCGCGCTGGCGTCGCAGAGCGACCGCCCCCACGACGCGACAGGGGTCACGCTGACACCGCTCGAGCGCACGATCGACGAGAGCGGCATCCATTACCCGTACGTCGACGTGGTGTTCGACCGCGCGGCACGGACCGCGACGATTACGGTGCGCGGTCCGGGAGCCGGGATAGGGGATCCGGGATCCGTGGATGCTGCGCTTGCCCTCGGCGCTGCCTGGTGGCCTCTGCAGATGGCGCGCGAGCTGGATGACGCGATCCTGAGCCTGCGGACCAACGAACTGGAGCTCGGGCTCTGGATCTTCAGGACGCTCGGTGATCCGGAGGCCGTCGCGGCCATCGATCGATTCGTCCTCGAGCATCAGCACAACTGGTTCGTACGCGAAGTGCTCGCCATGCTCCGTCGCACGTTCGCGCGACTGGACGTCTCCTCGCGGTCGATGTTCAGCATCGTCACGCCAGGTTCCTGCTTTGCGGGGACGCTGCTGGAGCTCGCGTTCGCCTCCGATCGCATCTACATGCTGCACACCGAGGAGGACGAGCCTGCCGCGTCGCTCATGCTGTCGCCGATGAATTTCGGCGCGCTGCCGATGGTGAACGGTCAGTCGCGGCTTGCGGCGCGGTTCTACGGCGACGTCCAGTTCCTCGATGCGCTGCATCACGACATCGGCGTCGCGTTCAGCGCCGCCGAAGCGCTGTCGTTGGGACTGGTGACCGACGCTCCCGACGCGCTCGATTGGGACGATGAGCTGCGGCAGGCAATGGAATCGCGGGTCGCGCTGTCGCCGGACGCGCTGACCGGGATGGAAGCGAATCTCCGATTTCCCCTTCCGGAAAATCAGGCGACGCGCATCTTCGCTCGTCTGTCCGCGTGGCAGAACTGGGTCTTCATTCGATCGAACGCCACCGGCGAGAAAGGCGCGCTCAAGGTGTACGGCAGCGGCGCGCAGCCGAAATTTGATTGGGAACGCGTGTAGGCGGACCTGAAGGTCCGCCTGGGTAAGAACGATGACCTCTAACATCGACTACATCGACAAGATCCCGAACAACGTCGATCTGGGGCGCGATCGCGTGCTGCAGCGCGCGCTCGAGCACTGGCAGCCCGCCTACATGGGCTGGTGGTACGACATGGGCCCCACCGAAAGCCACAACTACGACGTGTATCTGCGGACCGCGATCAGCGTCGACCCGGAAGGATGGGCCGTGTTCGATTACGTCAAGATGCCGCAGTACCGCTGGGGCATCTTCCTCGTCCCGCCAACCGCCGGCCGCGAGGTGAACTTCGGCGTCAACAAAGGGCAGCCGGCGTGGCAGGACGTCCCGGGTGAGTACCGATCGATGCTGCGTCGCCTGGTTGTGACTCAGGGCGACACCGAGCCGGCGTCAGTCGAGCAGCAGCGGATGCTTGGGATGTGCGCGCCCTCGCTCTACGACCTGCGGAACATTTATCAGGTCAACGTCGAGGAGGGAAGGCATCTCTGGGCGATGGTGTACCTGCTGCACCGCTACTTCGGCCGTGATGGCCGCGAGGAGGCCGAGGCGCTGCTCGAACGGCGATCCGGCGACGCGGACAACCCGCGCATCCTCGGCGCGTTCAACGAACCGACGCCCGACTGGCTCGCGTTCTACATGTTCACCTTCTTCACGGATCGCGACGGCAAGTTTCAGCTGTCGTCGCTTGCCGAGTCCGGTTTCGATCCGCTCGCGCGGACGTGCCGGTTCATGCTGACCGAAGAAGCGCACCACATGTTTGTCGGTGAAACCGGCGTCGGCCGCATCGTCCAGCGCACCGCGGAGGTCATGGCCGAACATCGCCTCGAGGATCCTGCCGACGTGCGCGCGCTCGGCGTCATCGACCTGCCGACCATTCAGCGCTATTTGAACTTCCATTACAGCGTGACGCTCGATCTCTTTGGCGGCGACATTTCGTCGAACGCCGCCAGCTTCTACACGACTGGCCTCAAAGGCCGTTACGAGGAGACCAAGATCGACGACGACCACCTCCTCACCGACGCGACCTACAACGTGGGAACCGTGAAGGATGGGCGCGTCTTCGAAGAAGAAATCCCTGCGCTCAATGCGCTCAACGAGCGGCTCCGCGACGATTACATCGGGGAAGTGCAGGCGGGCGTCGATCGCTGGAACAAGATCATCGAGAAGACGGGGATTCCGTTCCGGCTGCGGCTGCCGCACAAGGGGTTCCATCGGCAGATTGGCAACTTCGCCGGTCATCACATCAGCCCTGAGGGCGACGTGATGACCGAAGCGGCGTGGAAGGCGAAGCGCGACGGGTGGATGCCGAACGCCGCGGACTACACCTTCGTCCAGGCGATGATGGCCGGCCGCGTGGTCGAACCGGGCAAGTTCGCCAACTGGATTGCGCCACCGCGGCGCGGCATTCACACGCAGCCGATCGATTTCGAGTACGTGCGGTTTAATTAAGACTATCGAAGTCGATCGAGTCGCGGAGCCGCAATTCTTTCAACGCCCGAACACGCGATACACCTTTCGATGCTCGACGGACTGCGCCTGTGAAGCCTCCGCCGCGCTTTTTCGCCTACCGCTGTCACGCCGCTCACAGTCGCCTGTCGTGAACAGGCCTTCGAGCGTGTAGGTGACGATTCTCCGCGCTCCTGCCGACGCCCGTGGCGGCGATTAGCAGGTCGTCCCTGGCGTCCGGGCCAGAATCCGGGTTTTGGGATCCGAGGCCGGTGGCCGGCCGCCGGTAGGCCGGTAGCCTACAGATCGTCCACCGCGACCTTCGAATCCGCGTTCTTCCACGCCTCGCGGAACTGGGTGTCAACCCATGCGGCGTCTGCGTCTTTCTTCTGCTGGACGAGCGCCTGATGCAATCCGAGCAGGGATCGTGCGTTGCGCGGATGGCGGACGAGATCCTCGCGGAACACGCGCTCGGCGTCGGCTGCGCGACCCGCTCTCAGCAACGCCGCGCCGAGCGACTCACGGATTGGATAGAACCAGACTGGCGGCTCGTCGTACGCCACACGGTCGGCGGCAGCCACCGCATTGGTCCACGCGGCGATTGCGGCATCCGTCTGACGGCGCGCTTCCGCGATGCGCGCATCGAGTACGACACCCGCAATCGTCACGACGTTCCTCGCGCTCTCGAGCCCGCTGCCGCCAAACAGCGCGGTGTCAGGAACGCGCGCAGCGGCGGTACGGAGTTGCGCTCGCTCCATCTCCGCTTCTTCAACGCGCTGCATTCGCGCGTGCGCGACGCCTCGAGCGAAATGCCACCACGCCACCATCACCGGACGGTTGTCGGGGGGCGCAGCCTGCTTGAGGATGTCGTCATGTCGGCCAAAGCGCATGAGGACGTTCAACGGGCTGACGGCCATCGACTCGATCATCGGCATCATGTCGGCGTGAGGAAGGATCCGCGCCGACAGCTCGGCCGCGGCTTGCTGCGCCTCGGCCAATCGGCCCTGCATCATGTGGGAATCGGCGAGGAAATGCAGATTGTGGGAGTAGTACGCCATCCCGTAAAACGTGTCGGGGGGCATGTTCTTCAGATACACACGGTCGGCCTCGGCGCCTGCAAGATTCGCTTTTGCGGCGGCCGCGTGATCGCCGGTTCGCGCGTAGATGTGGGCAGGCATGTGGACGAGATGTCCAGCCGCCGGCGCGAGCGTCTCAAGGCGTGCCGCGCTCGGCAGCGCGCGCTCGGGCGACGCGGACGCCTCGACGGAGTGAATGTAGTAGTGGTTGGCGCCCATGTGGTTGGGCGCCCGCTTCAGCACCGACTCGAGCACCGCGAGAATCTGCGGTGTGTCTTCTGCCGGTTTCCCGTCGAGCGTCCACAGCTTCCATGGCCGCAGGTTCATCAGGCTTTCGGCGTAGAGCGTCGCGGCGTCGAGATCTTCCGGGTAACGGCGCACCAGGTCCGCCATCGCCTGGCTGTACCGCCGCGCCAACGCCGGGCGATCGGCCTTCGGATCCTGCGAGTAACGTGTCGCCATGGCGGCGACGTAGTCGCGCTCAACGGGCGTTCCGCTCACGCTCAGGTTTGCCGCTGTGTCGATCGCTTCAAACGCGCGCTTCGCGCGTGGATCGTCGATATCGAGGTTGTAGTTCGGCCCAAGCGACCACGCGATGCCCCAGTGCGGCATCGGCGCGCGCGGATCGAGTTCGGCCGCCCGCTGGAAGCTGCGCGTCGCCTCTTCGTGATTGAAGCCGAACACCAGCGCCATTCCCTGATCGAAAAACGTCTGCGCATCCGGATTCGTCGTCGCAATCGGGTGATGGTGCGCGCCGACGCCGGACAGGATGCCGGCGTTCGGAGTTGGCGATGTGCTCGGTGTCGCGTTCGTGTTGGTGCTCGTGTTGGTTTGCGTCGCGGGGGCGCGACATCCCAACGTGAACGACAAGGTGGCGGTGATCACGATCGCGATCTTCATCCGGCGATCGTACCCGATCGAATTGGAGCGGAATGTCGCGTCTGGAGCGGAGTGTCGCGGCGCGCGGGCAGTAGAGGCGGACCTTTACGTCCGCCTACCGCGGCATCCTGCAGCTGAAATTCGTTGCGTCCTTCACGTCGCCCTGTCCTGAGTACTGCGCCACCTGCGGATATGGACAGAGCGGGCGCGTGAGATCGGCGACGCCATTCGTCATGTGGGATCCGAGGAGCGTGTCAGGCGCCTGCTTCTTCTCAACCCAGTTGGAGAGCGCCGTGACGGCATCGAACGTGTTCGGCCCGGGCCCGCCGCCGCAGTGATTCATTCCCGGCACCATGAACAGACGCATGAACTCTCCGGTCTTCTTGGCCGCCTGCTGGAAGCCTGAGTCCTCTGGAGCCGATGCATCCGCCGCCTTCGGGCCACCCGTCGTCTTGTCGACGACCATCTTGAAGTAATTGATCGTGTTCAGCGGCGAAATCGCATCGTCGCCCCACCCGTGATACAGAATCAGTTTGCCGCCGCGGTCGCGAAACCGCTTCAGGTCCGGATTCCAGGTATCCATCGCCGAGCGGTTCTTCTGGTCGGACTCGAGCGTCTGCAAATCCTTCGTGAAGTCCCACGTCCGATAGTCCCACTCGGGATTGGCGAACACGAAGTACTTCATGTAGCCGGTGCCATAGTTGTAGAGAATGCTCGCACCGGCTGCCTGTCCGGTCGTGAAGTTTCCCCAGCCCCGCTCGACGCCGGGAAGGCGGCCTGGATACACGATGCGTCCGTTCGGCGCTTTCGCTCCTTCGTAGATCTTCGTCAACGCCGCCGCCTGCTTCGGTGTGAGACAGCTCGCCGCGTCTCCTTCTTTGCAAACGAGGGTCATCGGG